>Ga0115012_10001410_pt1 | contig 13982 bp, 16 predicted proteins | sample TroAtlMetagenome_FD_88706 | JGI IMG/M metagenome (GOLD analysis project Ga0115012, IMG submission 88706) | Marine eukaryotic phytoplankton communities from Atlantic Ocean - Tropical Atlantic ANT10 Metagenome | ecosystem: Environmental > Aquatic > Marine > Oceanic | place: Tropical Atlantic...
ACGGTTGGTGCCTTGCTTGGCGCAAGCCTTGCCAACCGAAAAAGACGTGCACTGCTTTTTGTGGGTGATGGGTCTTTTCAGCTCACAGCACAAGAAGTCTCTACCATGCTGCGCCACAAGCTTACGCCTATTGTTTTCTTACTCAATAACGATGGTTATACCATTGAGCGTGTCATTCACGGCATGAAGATGCCTTATAATGATATTCAACCTTGGCAATATGCCGAACTGCCCAAAGTATTTGGTGAGAACGTGTATACTACTCAGGTTGAGGATGAGCATGAGCTAGAGTCGGTTTTGGATGCCTGCAAGAAGCATCGTGATAAATTATGTTTCATCGAGCTCAAGCTCACGAAAGAAGACTGCCCCAACACCCTAAAAAAACTTGGTAAAGCCTGCGACAAAAAAAACAGCAGCTAAATCAATGGTGTCTGACCCCATTGATCTCACATCAATAAAGATGATATTGTGCGCCAACTGTTTTTTTATATGACATTTATTTATGACGCATACCATTCGCGGGCTTTCTTTCGATGCTGACAATTGCTTGTTTCATAGGGGTTATGACCTAAGTTTAGAAGAGGACAATGGTGGTGACTGCCAGCAAGTGATTACCAAAAACCTACCTCTGTTAAATCACTTAAAAGCGCAAAATTCAAACTTTAAAGAAACGATAGTATTTGTTGGTTCGGCACGCCAGTCTGTAGTATATGATAATCATAACGCCCAAAGGAATAACACTAAGTCTATATTTGAAGCGATTCAAAAGGTTGCTATATACCTTGAAGCAACGCTTGATAAGTTTCTGACAAGCGATATTCATACCAGAATATCTCTTCCAGGGACCTCCTTTGACCTTGCTACTAAGTTCCCATCAAAGCCGCAACCCACAATATTTGGGATCACTTTTCTATCTTTTCGGCGACTCAAAACAAGACGAGCAGAAGTGTATAGACGAAATTGAAGAGCGAAAACCAATGGGGTCAGACACCAATGATTTTTAATTTCATAAGAAAGCACAGGAGCCATCATGCACGATTTTAATGCAACAAAAATTTTATATGAAGTACCAGACTCAGATGTATTAGAGTCTATTGAAATTACAAGTGACTTATATACGATTAATTTTAATCTAAACAGAACAGAAGATTTCGAGAAGCGACAGAGCAATTCTGACTCGGTACTATCTACCTTAGAATCATCTTTACCCAAAAGATTTAGTCTTAGCCATTCTATCGATGATATCACTCTTTGTGGTCTTAATGATTCACATGAAGCAATGAGTGATACACCTCATGACATCGAGGTTGCTTTAAATGGAGTAAAAGAATCAGGGCTTATCGGCCAAGATTTATACCTAAAAATTAGAGCTGATGTGCGTCATAGGGTACAGCAGCTAAGAAATAATGATAAAGCACAAAAAGCATGCTACGAGAACTTGCGAAGCGATATTTCTGAAAGCGTAACGGTAAATACGACATTTAAAAATATTAAAAAAGCCAATGATGCAAAAGCTTTCAAAGGCGCAATTGTGGCCTACAAAGCAGCCACCTATTTTTTCAAAGGATCTGGTCAAATCTTACATCCAAGTGATGGTAGTATTCAATTTGCAAGGGTAACCAGTTTCGGTCAACTCCGCCCATATATTATCCCTTCTGCCATGCAGCATGAATTTCCGCTTACTGATGCTTGGATTCAAAAGGATGTTGGGCTTGCTATGCGATTTGCAACGCTTGAAGAGCTACAATTTTTACATGCAACCAGCAAACTCGAACAAGGTATTTTTAGTATCAGTGATACAGCATTTGATGTTGAGCTCTTAGAGCAAAAGATTACGGAGCGTGGAGGGTGTTCGTTGATGTCGATATCTTACCCAGAGAAGCCAGCATTTACAGCTTGTCCAGAGAAGACGGTATCACAGGTAGATAACATTCACGCTTTCCATGCCCATAGCTCGGATGATAACCCCAATGCTAAAAAAGACGAGCAAGACAGTACAATGACCACCAGCTTTACAAGCTAAAATACTAAGCACTTAAACTGGAGATTTCTATTTATGAGTTATTCATCTGCGCAAATATTAGCTGCTACGAAGCTATTTGTTGAGGCAAGAAAATTGATGTAGATTTGCTCGTTCGTCAATTACAACTCCGGTTTGAAGATCCTAACTCTAAATTTAATAGATTGTGTTGGTCTCAAGAGCAAAAAGATCAAGAAATCAATGGGGTCTGACCCCATTGATTTCTAACTGAAGCTTGGCCAGTACCAAGAGGGTGTATCTAGTATGCCTTGTCCTATAATTTCTGTTTGACCAAATTGTTTAGTCAATTCAATGGCATGACAGCTGGTGCTTTTATTTAATGTTGCAACAAGTCTGTTCGCGTGAGAAACCACCCAAACCTGGGATTTCTCAGAGGCTTTTATGATGAGTCTTGCCAGTGCAGGTAGTAAATCAGGATGTAGACTGTTTTCAGGCTCGTTTAAAACCATCAGCAAAGGCGGTCTTGGAGTCAGTAATGCAGCAACCAACAAGATATAACGTAGTGTGCCATCGGAAAGTTCGGCACAGGTTAGAGGCCGTAATAGACCTTGCTGATGAAACAGCACTGAAAAGCGGTTATCTTCATGACAGGCTATTTCGAGACGAGCACCAGGAAAAGCATCATTGATGGCTTCATCCAATGCATTGCCATCACCAATTTCGCGAATCGTTTGCAATGCTGCAGCAAGGTCGCGGCCATCATGATGTAAAACAGGTGTTCTGGTTCCAAGTTGGGTCTTTCGAGCTGGTGCATCTGAATCAGTACGAAAATTATCATAAAAGCGCCAACTACGTATGGTCTCGCGCATATGGAATATTTCCGGTGTGGTCTCAGTATCAGCGACTTGACTGAACATACTGTCAAATGTATTGGTATGCTCGGACACAATTTTCCAGCTTCTACCATTACGTACGCTTATTACAGGCCCGTTTCTTTTAACAAGTGCGGTGGCTGGTCGGTATGAAGGGCCGCTCCAAATACACTCTTGCTTAATTTCAGGATCAAGCGCAAAAGCAGATTGAGATGGGGTTGGCAACCCTAAGGAAATAGCATAACCAAAATCATCTGTAGCAAACCCCAACTGCAGTTGTACCGTTTTTCGGCGTGGCCCACCCTGGATGGCGACTTCTCCCGTTTGCATAGGTCGAGACATTTGCTCAGGTCCGGCCCAAAGAGTAGAGTTAAGACCGCCTTCTCCTGCCAATGAGTTAATGACGCCACCACGAGCTGTATCGGCCAGAAGTTGTAGGGCACGAAAGAGATTCGATTTGCCAGATCCGTTCGATCCGGTAATGACATTGAGTGGACTAAGAGACGCTCTCAGCTTTAAAACTGAGCGGTAATTTTCAATAGCTAAGGTTGTAATCATATGAGAAAAAACAATGGTGGCCAGAGGCAGAATCGAACTGCCGACACGAGGATTTTCAGTCCTCTGCTCTACCAACTGAGCTATCTGGCCAAGAGGGGTGTATTAAACGATGAGTTCGCCTTGGAGTCAAGAAAAAATTAAGATTTTTCTTCTGTAAAGCCTTCAGGCTTTGCACTGCCCTCACCAAAAAAGTACTTTTCCATTTCTTCTTGTAAAAAAGCACGTGCTTTTGGGTCTACCAGAGCCAGGCGGTATTCATTGATAAGCATGGTTTGATGATTAAGCCAACCTTGCCAGGCTGGTTTAGAAATAGAGGCAAAGATTTTTTCACCCAGTGGGCCCGGAAAAGGGGCAGCATCAAGGCCTTCGAGTTCTTGATTAAGCTTTTGGCAGTGAATGGTTCTTGTCATGGTCATCATCACCGATCAGTTGAAAGGGAGTGCATTATCTTACAATAAAGGCACATAAGCAATTTACATCATGATTTACCATGGTACACTCAGTGGTGTTCAAAAAATAACAAGTTATAGGATGTACTATGTCAGAAGTAATCAGGCAAATTTTAACTCGTGCAAACCTTCACGAGTATCTTAACCACCCAGCACTCATATCTATCGAGGATAAAACCCTCTTAGAAAATGCGTTTCGTGCCCTGGATGAAGCAAACATAATTACAAGCTCTCGCGCAGGCGTTTTGTTTAGTATTACAGGCGCGATGGAGCATGACGTTGCGCTGTTTATGGTAAGGCTTGCAGAGTTAGGTCATATAGATACCTTTGAAAGTAGAGATGACTTGGCATACAGTGATGTGGCTCCACTTTTAGCAGAGGATGATGTTGACATTGACGACGTGATTCAACAAATGCTGCCCTCTCAAGACCCAGTAGAACCTCAAGGATCAAACCCTCAGGCAGGCTCAGAATCAGAAGAACCCAATGCGCGTTCAGTACCAAGAATAACGACGGACTGGCGCGAGGCCCGTTTGCATACTTGCCTTCTTAAGTTTGTGAGTGAAATAAAAAAGGGTGTATCTAACGAGGTATTTTATCATCACATCAATCAGATTCATGAAATCAGAGAAAAAATTCGAGATAAGGCGCTGGTGACATTACAAGCACCAACAGCCGCTCACAAAAAAGCGTTTGAAGCTTGGTTTAATGAGATGCTTGAAGCTGAAAAGCCAGCATTTAGCGATGCACCATGGATTTGGTATGATGTGATTCGTCCAAAGCTTATGCAAGTGATTGGCGTGCTGCTTACTATTTTTACCCTGCCATTTCGGCCTTTTATGGATGGCTTGGACGAGCGCCTCAGCTTCTTCTTTGCTAAGCCTGAAAGCGAAATGAATCAGGTGCTTGCAGAGCAATCAGAGCTCTTACAAGAAGAGCTCCAAAGTGTGTTTGTGAGTGCTTAGCGCTTAACACGCTTAGGCATTGGAAAAAGCCCTAAAAATTTTTCTTTGACTTGTGTATGCATGGCAACAGGAATCGGTGTGGCGGGCTTTTTCAATGCCTCTTCAAGGGTAATAAAGCGATAACCATTTTCGCGATACATCTCGATGATGTCACCTAAAAAGTGGCTATTGAGTAAGTTTGCATGTATCAACAAGATGTGTCGTACAGGTCTGCCCTTGGCTCTTTTCTCAGCTCTAACCGTTTGCTTCCAGACATAATTTAAGTACTGTCGCTTGAGTGATGGCAGGTACGCAGGGCGCTTACGATAGGCAACGCGAAACAATTGTGCGTTAAAACGAAAGTCTTTGGTGTCTACGGTAACTGGTGCCACGATGTAGTCATGCTCCTGTAAGTACTGCAGCACTTGCTCTTTCTTTTCGCCACGACCTTCAGCAAGATAGGGGTAACGAAAATAACGTGGGTGCCCCATGAGTGTCTCGAGCTTCTTATCGGCTCTATCAACGTTTTCGATGTATTTTTCGGCAGAGGTCGAATTTAGGTTTGCATGGGTATAGGTATGGTTACCGATGGTGAACCCGGCATTACGAAAACGCTCCAGTAAGACCCATTGACCTTTTTCAATCGAGCCTGCAATCACAAAGCCTGTTGCTGGTACTTGATTTTCAACTAAGGTATCTAAAATGCGCATGAATCTATCATGTTCTCTTTTAAGCGCTGATTCACGACCATTGGCGGAACCCACAAAAGGTAAGTCATCAATGGTAATGGCAATTTCACGAATAGGGGGCTCTGAAGGTGGCGTGGCTTTTGCTTCTTCTTTGGCAAAAGCGGGTAGGGTTGCCACGAGCAATACAAGGGCGAGGGGCAATAGTTGGTATTTATTATGCATATTATTCTCATTGTTTGATGCCTTATTTAACAGCGTAGCAAGGAATTTGAAATTTTGCCTAAAAGCGTGAATAATATTTATGTTGCTTGCGGTTTTTCCAATTTGTTCTAATATTAAGATGTGGGTTTTTTGAACATTCGGAGATTGACATGAAAAAAGGTAAAAACTGTAGTGAACACATGGAATGCTGGTCAGGTTTTGCTGGCATTTTAGGCGTTGCCTTCATCGTTGTTGCTACAATATTAACCCTATTAACCATGAATGGTTTAGGTATTTTAGGTATGTTTATTGTTGGTGTGATGCTTTGCCGTCGTAAAATGGTGCTTTGCCCATGCTGCGACAGCCATGATGAGCACTGCGATAAAAAACCAGCTAAGAAAAAACCAGCTGCGAAGAAGTAAACTAGGCATGCGAAGACATAAAGCAATACATTTATGGTTTTTTTTGCTTGCATGCTTTTCGTTAAAAGCGTTCTCTGCTAACGAAGACATTGTGATCTATGGTAGTTGTAAGCATTTTGAAGTGTTTTTACCTGCCAATCCTACGACAGGATACCAATGGTCAGTTCAAGGTTTTGATAGAGAGCGCTTTAAACTCACCAAAGATACATTTGTGAATGCCAATTATTCTCGCCCAGGCGCCCCTGGCATTCATGTGTACTTTTTTGATTTACGTGAGGGGGTTGAATGCCCTGATGAAACCACCATTTGTTTCAGCTATGCACGTGCTTGGGAGCCCAAATCAGGCGTTTGCAAGCAAGTATCCATCTCTTTCAAAGACAAAGTTGACTCTTAATATTTGACCTCAAGTTGAAAAACAAGGAACATATATTTTTTTTACTAATAATCTCGCTTATGTCGTTCTACTTGGTCATCGTTTTTCTATTGTCTTTTGCGCTTACTAAGCTTACTAAGCTCTATGCCATTAAGCGTGGCGTAGTGGATGTGCCTAATCATCGAAGTGCGCATGTTATACCCACACCGCGTGGAGGGGGGGTTGGCTTTGTCTTAAGTATTTTGCTGGTTTTGCCTTTTGTTGAGCATGCAGGCTTTTTAACACCAAATGGGAGTACGGCATTGGTGAGTGCGGGTGTGTTTATTGCAAGCTTGGGTTTTTTAGATGACCACAACCATGTCAGTAGTCTGATTAGACTTGGTGCACACTTTCTTGCAGGCGCACTTGCTATCCTCTGGGTGGGTGGCATGCCTGAACTCAGTATTTTTGGGGTTGTACTCCATAAAAGTTTACTGCTTGATTTGCTAGGGCTTGTGTATTTAGTTTGGTTAACTAATTTATATAATTTTATGGATGGTATTAATGGCCTTGCGAGTGTAGAGGCGTTTTCAGTGTGTCTAGGCATTACCGCAATTTATAGCGATTTAAGTGAGCCTGGCTTGATGATCATCCCTATGGTACTTTCAGCGGGCGTCTTGGGCTTTTTATGCTGGAATTTTCCCAAAGCCAAAATTTTTATGGGTGATGCAGGCAGTGGTTTTATTGGGTTTATTTTTGCAGTATTATCCATCCAGGCATCGTTGGTTAATCCGCTTTTCTTTTGGAGCTGGGTTATCTTACTCGGTGTTTTCATTACGGATGCGACACAAACCTTGTTGTTTCGAGCATTTCGCTTGGAAAAGATATATCAAGCCCACGATATGCATGGCTTTCGTCATGCCTATGAACGGTTTGGTCGGGCAGAACCTGTGACCATTGGGGTGCTATTTATCAATGTGCTGTGGCTGTTTCCGATGGCGTGGATGGTAAGCCATGCTGTGATGAGTCCGGGCCTTGGTGTTTGCATCGCCTATGCGCCGCTGGTAGGATTGGCGCTTTACTTTAAAGCAGGCCGCCCTTCTTAAGGTTTTTTTAAGCATTTAATTGTACAATAAGTTGCTTTATTTTATTTTTATCGGTTTACCTTTGTAGTATCTCGGATAACTAAGGGTGATCGGAGGATTAGGGAGATCATCAAAATGTTAATTTTGACTCGACGAATCGGTGAAACATTGATCATCGGTGACGATGTGAATATCACTGTGTTAGGTGTAAAAGGTAATCAAGTGCGTTTAGGTATCAACGCACCTAAAGATGTATCTGTACACCGTGAAGAAATATACTTACGCATACAACAAGAAAAAGAAGGCGGCGAGTCTGAGGGACAAGACACAACAAGCGATAACGAAACCATCTAAGCAGGGCGATAAGCTGCTTATTTATTTCTTTATGGTTGTGTCTCCGACAGAAAGGGTGTGTATGTCACCCTTTTTGTCTTTAAGCCTTAAGTAGCCCAAGTGATTGGTGCCTAAGGCTGTACCTTTTATGGTTTCATTCGGTTGAATGACCTCTATGGTTTTGTTTTTCAAGCAATCCAACTCATTCCATGTGGGCTGAAATGCTTCGAATCCTTGCGCTTTAAATACCTCTAAGTAGGTGTGTAGCGTACTTATAAGCTCAGCAACAATACGATTTCTATCGAAAGCTTTATGAGTTAAGTCTTTAAGCGAGTGCCAGGGCTTGTTTGTGCCTTGAAACGTCTCGTTAATATTGATGCCTATGCCAATAATAAGATATTGAAGACCTGTTGTTTCTTTGGTTGCCTCAATAATCACACCAGAAATCTTTTTATTTTCGACCAAGACATCATTGGGCCATTTTAATTGCAGCCTGGCGTCTGTATGTGCTGATAATACTTGCAATACAGCAAGGCTTGCGACCAAGCTTAAGCCAGAAAAGGCAGATAATTTGCCCTCTAGAGGTAATTTTAGGGAAAAATAAATATTTTGTCCGTGTGCTGAGTGCCAATGTCGGCCTCGTCGTCCCCTACCATGGGTTTGTGACTCAGCAAGACAGCAAACATACCGCGCATGCCCCATAGCATGACTTTTGATATAACGATTGGTCGAATCGAGGGTGTCGAAAATGGCAAAGTCGACCTCGGGTGCAAGGGCTAAATTTGCTTGGATTTTGGCACTATCAAGGGGAATAAAGTCAGTCATGGAAAGTCAAAGTAAAGTGCTGCATCAGATAAAAATACGTGTTGTACTGCTGGGTGATGGCATAAAGATGAAGCATACCCTATCTTCAGCATAAATGGGAGCATGCCACAGGCCTCATTGCGTATGGGGCAGTGTATCTCATAAGCCTCTCGCGCCATGGCATCAACGGTGAGTTTGGTTGTGGGGTAAGCAAGGCCTAAGCCCCAATACTTAATAAAAGCTTCTTTTTGAGACCACACATTGAAAAACATCATAGCTCTCAATGGGTTAGTGAGGTGGGCGAGTTTGGTATTCTCATGCTCCGAAAACACCTGTTTGCCAATACCGGCATAAGGTCTTTCTGAAAAAGCTTCGATATCTATACCTACAGGGTGTGTATGACCAACCGCAAGTAGGGCAAGCTCGCCTGAGTGGCTTAAATTGAATTGAAGTTCAGGATGGTGGAGCAGGGATGGCTTGCCTTGTTTACCATATTCAAATTTGAGTGATGCAGGGTTAGCATCAAGATAATGCGCAAGCACACAGCGTAACATGGCCCGCGCTCTGGTAAAGTGATGCCTGTGTTTTTCGAAGTGAAAGCGCTCGGCACGCCTGGTTTCATCAGGGCTTAAGAGCTTTGGATGATGCTTGGGGATAGGATCGTTTAAATTAAAAAGCCAGATATCGACTTCGCTCGATTTTAGTGTATGCTGCATACGTATCGTGAACGGAACTTCTGGAAACGGTTTATTAAGCATGTTTTATGATATAATTGTACTTAAGTATTGCAGTATAACGCATGAATGTGCATTGACCAAATGAGTGGATTATGAGTGGAAAGTCTTTAGATTTTGAACAACCGATAGAAGAGCTGAATCAAAAAATTCAGGCTCTGCGTATGGTAGGGGATGATAACTCAGTCAATTTGGCTGAGGAAATCTCGCGTCTTGAAGCTAAAAGCCATGAGCTTATGGTGCAAATTTTTTCTAAACTTGAACCTTGGCAAGTGGTACAAATGGCGCGTCACCCACAAAGGCCGCAAACCAGCGACTATTTATCAGGTTTATTTACCGATTTTCAAGAAATGCATGGCGATAGGCATGAATCATCAGCACCAGCTATTATTGCAGGCCTTGCTCGCTTTAACGGTGAGCCTGTCGTTGTGATTGGTCATCAAAAGGGTAAACGTACCAAAGAAAAAGTCAGAAGAAACTTTGGTATGGCACGCCCCGAAGAGTATCGCCGCGCACTGCGCTTAATGCATCTTGCAGAAAAATTTAATTTTCCAATCATCACCTTTATTGATACTGCTGGTGCCTATCCTGGTATTGGTGCGGAAGAGCGTAACCAATCAGAGGCGATTGCACGTAACTTATTTGAAATGTCAGCCATCAAAACGCCTATCATTTGTATTGTAACGGGTGAGGCAGGCTCAGGTGGCGCCCTTGCTATTGGTGTGGGCGATAAAGTCGTGATGCTTGAGTACTCTATTTATTCAGTGATTTCACCTGAAGGTTGTGCTTCTATTTTGTGGAAAGATCCTGCAAAAGCGGATATAGCGGCAGGTGCCATGGGTGTAACTGCGCAGCAAATCTATGACAATGGTTTAATCGACATTGTTGTTAAAGAACCGCTTGGTGGTGCGCACCGTGACCCTGATGCTGTGATGCAAGACGTCAAACAGCTGATTCAAAATGAGCTTGCTGAACTTCGCAAGCTGCCACTCGATAAGCTTTTAGCTAAGCGCTATGAAAAGTTGATGGCGCTTGGTGCGTGCTAAGTTTTACTGAGTCTTGGCGGTCTCGGCTTCAAGCGTATCAAACCCTTTATATTGCATTCAGTGGTGGTATCGACTCTTCGGTACTGCTGCATCTGCTATGCGCAGATGACACGCTTAAGCTCAAGGTCAAAGCATTACATATTCATCATGGCTTAAGCCCAAATGCAGATGCCTGGGCTGCCCATTGCCAAGCGGTATGCGATGCACTCAATGTGCCACTCAAGCTTAGTCATGCCAAGCTTGAAGCCAAAGCCAATATTGAAGAGACGGCAAGAAAGGCGCGTTATGCGCTGATGCAGCCTGAAATTGGCCCTAAAGATGCTTTACTCACGGCACATCATCAAGATGACCAAGCAGAAACACTATTATTAAACCTTATGCGAGGCAGTGGGGTGCCAGGCCTTGCCGCGATGCCCAAAATCAAACCTTTTGGCGAAGGGCATTTGCTAAGGCCGCTGCTTGATGTGAGTCGAGCTGATATAGAAGCCTATGCCAAGCACCATGCTATTGCTTATATCGAAGATGAAAGCAATACAAGTACGGTGTATTCCCGTAATTTCTTACGGCAAAGCATCATGCCTTTATTGCAAGAAAGATGGCCAGGTGCCGCAAGCAATATGGCTCGAGCAGCAGGGCACTGCGCTGATGCCATGTTGCAACTGGAAGAGAAAGTACGTGTAGATGCTCCCGAAATCAATTCGTTTAAGCTTCCTCTCGGCAAACTCAATGCTCATGTATTTCGTGCCTGGCTTAAGGCGCACGATGTACCTATGCCAAGCACGCAGCACTTACAAAAGCTGATTGCTATGTTTTTAGATGCACGGCAAGACAAACAGCCATCGGCAAGCTTGGGTTCTTTTCAATTAAGGCGCTATCAAGGGCATTTGTATTTAATACCAGCCCATACAGCTCATAATCATGGTCCATCCGAGCTTAACATACCTAAAGGTGCCAAAGTGACGGTGAAAACACGTGTCGGTGGTGAGGTTATCACTTGGCGCGGCCATACGAGGCGTCTAAAAACGTTATTGCATGCATGGGGCGTACCACCTTGGGTACGAGATACCATGCCTTTATTGTATATAAATGATATGCTTGCAGTGGTGCCAGGTTATGCCGTGGCAGATGAGTTCCATAAGGATATGAAAGAGGAAGTACATGAAAACACATAATGCATCATTTGAGCGATTGTTTAATACCATGATTAAGCCTCAGGCTATCTTCGGTATGTTGCTGCTGTTTACGCTTTTGTACATGTGGGGCGATGAAGCTTTAGCGCTTTATATTTCACCTTTAAAAGAACTGAAGTCAGTTAAATTATTCACACTCATGGGTGTCGGTGCATTATGGGTGGCTGTGTTAGGGTTTTTGTTTGTGCTCTTTCAATTTGTACTCAAAAAGCGAGCCCAAGCCTTACAAGTCGGCTTTTTGTGGTTATGTGTTTTTGTGCCCAATGCCATCAATGCTTTTTTGAAAGTGGGTGTTGGTCGCGCGCGACCCATTATGCTTCTAGAACAAGGCCATTATGGTTTTCATTGGTTTAACTTTGATAGTGCGTTTTGGTCATTTCCTTCAAGCCATACTACAACTACTGTAAGCCTTGCGCTTGGTTTATGGATTTTATTTCCAAAGCACCGCGTGTGGTACGCATTATTTGCTATTTTTATTTCTATCTCACGTTTAATGTTGGCAAAGCATTACTTAAGTGATGTCATGGCGGCAGCATACTTAAGCGTGCTAGAGGTTGGTTTGGTGTATGTAGTTTGGAATCGTATGCAGGTAAAATATCAATGTCTAAATTAAAAGATATCCCCGTTTCCATCGAAAGCGGCCAAAAATATAAGACCGCAGAAGGCGTCGTTGCTATCAAAGATGGCATCAAAAGTAAGGCGACTAAGCATGAGCGCCTGCCAAAGCCGCCTTGGCTGCGTATTAAAAACCAAATTTCACCGGCTTATAACACCATCAAAGCAGAAGTGAATAAGCATAAGCTTGCCACTGTATGTGAAGAGGCCAAATGCCCAAATATTGCAGAGTGCTGGTCGCATGGTACAGCAACCATCATGTTGATGGGGGCGGTGTGCACCAGAGCTTGCCGTTTTTGCTCAGTAGATACGGGTAACCCGCATGGTTATTTGGATGCAAACGAGCCTGAGAACACAGCACGTACGGTCAAGCTCATGGATTTGGATTACGTAGTGCTGACTTCTGTCAATCGCGATGATATACCTGATGGTGGTGCAGAGCATTATGCCAATGCTGTGCGTGCTATTAAGAAAGCGTCACCCAAAACCAAAGTCGAGGCACTGACACCCGATTTTCAAGGTAAAACCGAGGATGTGGCCAAGCTTTTAGATAGTGGCCTTGATGTGTTTGCACAAAATGTCGAAACTGTCGAGCGTTTAACCCATCCGGTTCGAGACATCCGCGCCGGCTATCAGCAAACACTCGATGTATTACAGTTTGCGAAACAGTATCGGCCCGATATGTACACCAAAACCAGCCTGATGCTTGGCCTTGGTGAGACGGATGAAGAAATCATGGCTACCATGGATGACTTGATTGCGCATCAGGTAGATATTTTAACCTTGGGGCAATACCTGCAGCCTACACCCAACCACTTGCCGGTCGACAGATACGTGACGCCTGAAGCCTTCGAGCGCTTCCGTGAAATAGGCCTTGAAAAAGGCTTTTTCGAAGTTGCCTCAGGCCCTATGGTGCGCTCAAGCTACCGTGCTGATAGAGTGTTCAAAAAGAACAATTTAGATCTAAAGGGGTCGTAGTTGTTTCAGGTATGAGTGCTTGTGTTGCAATGTAGAAAACACTTGCGAGGGTTAGTGCTTTTGCTGCTATTGATTCTTGTAAGTATTGAAATAGAGGAAAGGTTGGCATTAGGAAATCAAGCTCGATTGAGTCTGTAATATCGAAGCCGTTTTTTCTAAGCATATTTAGAACTTTGCTGTGCCCATTCATAAGGGCAATCATAGCAAGCGCGTTTCCGTTTTCTTCGCTATGAAGATCAACACCATGTTCAATCAGTGCTTCAAGGGCTTCAACAAGACCATATTGAGCTGCATAATATGCTGGGGTATGTCCATTGTTGTCTTGCATATTAAGGTTAGCCCCAAGATTTGCAAGCGTAGTAATGGCGTCTGTTTTATTTAAAGCAGCTGCGACATGTGTTGGGGTATGTCCATCGTTGCTTTGCATATTAAGATTAGCCCCAAGCTCCTTTAGTTTGGTTATAGTTTCATTCTGACCTTCTTGAGCAGCAATATGAATAGGCGCATATCCATTATTGTCTTGTATGTTAATGTTCGCGCCAAGTTCTGCCAGTTTGCCAATGATCTTAACAAGACCAAATTCAGCCGCATAAAATGCTGGCGCATAGCCATTATTGTCTTGTATGTTAAGGTTAGCCCCAAGCTCTGCCAGTTTGCTTATTGTTTCAATATCGCCTTTTTGTACTGCCATATGTACAGGTGTACGTCCATTATTGTCTTGTATGTTAA
>Ga0115012_10001414_pt1 | contig 13973 bp, 11 predicted proteins | sample TroAtlMetagenome_FD_88706 | JGI IMG/M metagenome (GOLD analysis project Ga0115012, IMG submission 88706) | Marine eukaryotic phytoplankton communities from Atlantic Ocean - Tropical Atlantic ANT10 Metagenome | ecosystem: Environmental > Aquatic > Marine > Oceanic | place: Tropical Atlantic...
AGGGCTTGGTTAGAAGGAAGATTGTCAAAAGAACAAATAAACAATTTCCGTCAAGAAGTAAAAAATCTTGGATTGTCCTCTTATCCTCATCCAAGATTAATGCCGGATTTTTGGGAGTTCCCGACCGTAAGTATGGGTTTAGGGCCAATGTCTGCGATTCATCATGCGAGATTCAACCGTTATCTAAGTGATAGAGGATTGGCAGATACTGCCGAAAGTACAGTTTGGTATACAATGGGAGACGGAGAATCTGATGAACCAGAATCACTATCCGAGATAGCATTGGCAGCAAGAGAGGGTTTGGATAATCTAGTTTTCATAATCAATTGTAATCTTCAAAGATTGGATGGCCCTGTTCGAGGAAATGGAAAAATTGTTCAAGAACTTGAAGGGAGATTTAGTGGTTCTGGATGGAATGTAATCAAGTTACTATGGGGCAGTAAATGGGATCAATTATTCTCTCATCAAAATGGAAAATATCTTGCTGAAAGATTGTACGAATTAGTTGATGGAGATGAACAGAGAATCCTTACTGGTGATGCAACTACAATCCGAAATGAACTGTTCAATTCAAACGAATTATCAGCAATGATAGAGGGTTGGAGTGATGCTGACCTTCTTTCTTTAACTGAAAATCTGGGCGGGCATGATATGGAAAAAATTCACGCTGCCTTTAGTTCTGCAAGAGCAAACAAGGGATCACCTACAGTTATTCTTGCTAGGACAATCAAAGGATATGGATTAGGTCCAGGATTCGCAGGTAGAAACACAACTCATCAAAAAAAGAAGGCAGATATTGATGCAATGATCCATATGAGAGACATGATTGGACTAGAATTTACTAATGAGGAATTAGAATCGTATCCATTCGTTGAACCTGGAATGATGTCAGAAGTGGAAGAATACATGAAACAAAGAAGGCAAAAACTTGGGGGACCAATTCCAGAACGTATTGATTCAGGAAAATCAATAGTCGTTGACCCAAAGATATTCACTGAATTTGATCAAGGGACAAAAGGGACTCTAGAAGTCAGTACAACGATGGCCTTTGTAAAAATCCTTAGAGGCATAATGAAAAACAAAGATATGGGGTCTCAAGTTGTTTTGATTATTCCTGATGAAGCAAGAACTTTCGGAATGGACCCGCTATTTGCCGAATTTGGGATTTACCATCCTGAAGGACAACTGTACAAACCTGTTGATCATAAAACGCTAATGAAATACAAAGTTAGTAATGAAGGACAAATCATTCAGGCTGGAATCAACGAAGCAGGTGCTATGTCTACATTCATAGCTAGTGCAATGTCATACGCAACTGCAAATATTCCCACTATTCCATTCTATACCTTTTATTCCATGTTTGGATTCCAAAGAGTTGCAGATCTAATTTGGGCTGCTGCCGATGGTAGAGCAAGAGGATTTCTGATGGGTGCAACATCTGGAAGAACAACTCTCAATGGTGAAGGACTGCAACATCAAGATGGACATTCATTGCTTATGGCTCATACTAATCCTGCCGTGAAAGCATGGGATCCCGCATTTGCATATGAAATTGCAGCAATCATTAAACACGGAATCAATGAAATGTATGTTGAAAACAAAGATGTAATCAATTATATCGCGTTGTACAATGAAAATTATTCAATGCCTGAAATACCAGAGGGTGTAGATGAAAAAGACATACTAAGTGGGTTGTACCATTACAAAACCTTCCAACCAAATGGAAACAAACCAATTGAAGCCACAGTCGATCTTTTGGGTTCAGGACCTATAATGCAACAAGTTCTGGAAGCTGCAGAAATTTTGTCTGATAGGGGAATTGCGTGTAGAGTTTGGTCAGTCACTTCTTATGGTGAATTGTATCGAAACGCCTCGGAAAATGATAGAATTCAACGATTAACTGGATACCAATCTGAAGGGGTTTACGCGATACTAGAGGGAAGTGAAGAGTCAGTTGTTGTAGCCGCATCAGATAATATCCAAGCAGTCCCTGAACTTATTCGTCCTTGGGTCCTCGGAAAATACATTGTCCTAGGTACCGATGGTTTCGGTCGATCAGATACTCGAACAGCACTTAGACGATTTTTTGAAATCGATTCTGAACACATCGTTCTAGCAGCTTTAGCAGGATTGGTGCGGAAAGGAACAATCGATATGGCAATTTTTGATGCAACAAAGCAAGAATTTGGTATTGATATTGAAAGAAATGATATTACATCTCTCTAAGGAAGGGGGGGTGTCCATCCACCTTGGCGACTATGATCTAAGATGTGCCAATAAATCGAGGAAATCGGAATTGAAGGGTCGAGTAATTCTTGATCATTGGAACACTGTAAATTAGATAATTTTCTTTTCCAAACCCATTTTGAATGTGACCTCAGTAGGGGAATATGAAGTGCAGGTCCATTTGTTGGCATTCCACGTTTTACTAACCATTCACGCTCAATAATTTGATTTTTGATTAATTCATTTCTGACTTGCTGCCACCCGTTTATTTTCCCATTTTCATTTTTCCCCGATTTTTTCCTCAACAGCCATACTGGATTAATGGATGAATCAAGAGTAATTCCTTGATTCTTCAAAATAGGAATCATCCATGGAGCAATATAACCTCCTGGAGCACGAAACCAAGGTCTGAATGAGTCCCCAGCGAAGGTTTGTATTATTCGTACTGATTCTGAGAGAGCAGAATTAAATTCTTCAGAACGATTCCCCCAAGCAGACCAACAAATGTGTTTCAATCCATGAATTCCAATTCTCAAACCTAGACGACTGTTTTGAAGACTATTTATCGCATCTCTAAAATGAGGATCTTCAAATTGTTCAGCGATTACAAAGATCGTCAATATTTCATCATATGCTCTACCAATCCACCATTGTTCTAAAGACTTGAATGAATGAAGCAAAGTGTTACTCATAGGTCTAGGTTCTAAATCTAAGCACCATGGAGATACCTTTGATCTAGTTGGATGACCAGAAATTGATGGGTGATGATGTAGATCATCGGAATCTACTGAAAACCAGTATCTAGAATTCATTTCATTCACCGGTTAGTATCCAATATGCCTCATATGGAACTTCATTGCCTTCATTTTCTTCAATCATCTCTACCCCAAATCCGGAAATGATACCTTCGTGTCTTTCAACTGCAGAACGAATTGTAATTATTCCACCTAAATTTTCAGGAGCAGCAGAAAGTTGTACAACATCTACACTACATTTTGAAGCTATATTGATCATTATGTCAATTGATTTTGATGCTAAACCTCTACGCCGGAAATCAGGTGCAATCCAATAACCAAGATTCCAATGAATCCCCCGGCTCAACGATTTTCGTTCAATAGTACGAAATCTAACTACATCAAATCCAATTAATCCAACTATTTCTTCACTATTTTGTTCAATCAAGACCCAATGATGATAATGATTAGAATTAGGGCCAGAAATAACATCCATAATGAATGAACGAATCTGAAATTCCATAGACAATGATGGATCTAGCCAAGGCATAGCAATCCTAACAGAATGAGGGTCGTTTGAAAACGCAGTAATCAAAGCATGAGAATGACTAGTTGAAAGTGGAATCAATTTGATTCCAGATTCTAAAACATGCTCTGAACGTGTCCAGTCCACGAATCCTGATGGGGGCACTTCGATTCAACCCAACTGCTTCAAAGCCGCCTGAATATTTTCATCTTCTAATTTGGAAGTCTTAGCAGCATTCAACATTGCAGCCAACTCATGAGTTCTTCCAAGATTTTTCAACAAAGCGCCAACATACAACATTAATCGATAACGATCTGAAAGACGGGGACCAATTTCATCGAGAATTTTTGCGGCTTCATCTTTCCTATCTGATTTAGCCAATTCCATGGCTTCTTTAATTTTTGAAGCAAGAGTACGATCATCCCATGGTTCTTTTTGATCCCATGGCCAAATTGTAGGTTCAGGAACTGATACTTCTTGGATTGAACCTTGGCCTGTAGGCATTGAGGGCATGACTGGCATTGCAGTAGAATCCATTGAAACAGAAGTTTGGTTTTGAAAAACTCCTGCTGGAGGGGCAGCAGCAGGAGCATTAGGAGTTGGGGGGATTGGAGTGCTAGGAGAGGGCGTGGCAGCAGGAATAGGGATTGGATTAACAGGTGGTTCAGATTGCTGAGTCTGAGGCATTGATGGCATCGGGGGCAAGGTAGAAGTTGAAGAAGGAACTTCAGAAGGCTCAGATACATTAGATGTCTGAACAGGAGGGGAAATTACTGGAGCGGGTACTATATCTTCATCTTCTGATTGTAAAATTGGTGCAGAATCAGAAACATTCCAATCTTCATTCAATAAATCGGAATCCATTTCATTTACCGAATTAGTAGTTGGGTCAACCAATTTGACCATTGTAGGTTCAGGGATAGAGACTTCATTTTCATCTTCTTTCGGAACTATGAACTTCTCAACTGAAGAAGGAGCATCGTCAGAAGAAAGAACGAACTCTTCGTCTTCGCTTTCAGCACCGATTTCATCTTCTGATACCAATTGTCGAGCAAATCCAATTGATTGAGAAATTACAACATCATCTGATTCGTCATATTCTGCAACATCTACTGAAAAATCGGACATATCGAATGAATGGTTAGTCCAATCTACTTCATTTCCTTCCTCCTCGTCATCTTCAATTCCAGAAGTTAATTCATCCAATAAACTTCCAACAACTTGATCATCAGATTTTCTAGATTGTTGGTGAGAACTAACGGTAAAATCGTAATAACAACGAGTGCAAGTTTCTGCATCAATTGGATTCTCTAGACTACACAATGGACAACAATTGACCTTTTCGTCAGTCTTCTTTCTTCGGAACACCGGATGCACCCCCCCAGATACCTTGTCGTGTAATGTAACGAGCATAAGTTCTCCCTGTCTCTGTTGAGGGGAAAAGAAGGGTGTAAAACAAAATTGATTTCGGGAGGGTCATAAGTATAGGGCATCAGCACATAACATGACGGACGACGATAATCGGATTCGTCGCATCAATACTTCTTCTACAGATGATGAAATTAGGACTAACATTCGAAAAAGCCAAGATTATCATGCAAAATTCATTGATGCTATTCAAATTGAATTAGAAGATGAAATGTCACAAGTTGAAAATCGTTTGAAAACATGGGATAAAAAACGCTTGTTGGCACACGGAGTTAGCCTATTTCAACTGAAAGCAAGATCCGCAGGATGGATGTATGGGCAACGATTACTTCGACTAACTATTGATGGAGGGGGAGCATTACCATCTCATAGATTCAAACATGGAGACATCGTTTTACTAAGTCGTTCTGATCCATTAGGAAAAGAAGCTATTGAAGCAGTAGTGGCTAGCCGTTCAAGAACTTCAATCCGATTGGCATTAAATGATCTTCCAAAAGGGCATCGGCAAGGACATTGGAGATTAGATAGAGGAGCAAATCGAATCGCTCACGATCGAATGCGAGATGCCTTGAACGCATTTTTATCTGACGAAAATTCAACTGATCTCACCTCGCTATTGTTAGGTCAAGTAAGAGACATTGAAGATGCTGGAAAAACAACACATCGAATTAAAGGAATTAATTTGAATAAAACTCATGATTCAACGCAATTAAATGATATTCAAAATGATGCGGTTTCTAAAGCAATGGGGCAACGTCTTTCACTTATCCAAGGCCCCCCTGGTACTGGAAAAACATACACTGCAGTGAGAATACTACAAGGTTGGGTAAAAAATAGTAATACTCCAATATTAGCTGTTGCTGAGTCGAATGTTGCAGTGGATAATCTATTGGAAGGTTTACTGAATCTAAGAATTAATGCAGTAAGGTTAGGACAGCCTGTAAAGGTCCGAGAATCATTACGAGAAGCAACAATAGATGCAAAAATGGAAAATCATCGTCTCAGAAAAGATCTAGATGTAATCTTGAACTTAAACGAAGATTTGTCAAGACGAATCTCAGGTATGAAAGGTAAAGATAAGGGTCTTGCTCATCGAGATTTGAAAAGGGGATGGAAAGATGCAAGAAGAATTGAACAACAAATGAAAGATGACATTTTAGACAATGCGGATGTAATTTGTGCAACATGCATTGGTTCTGGACACCTTCTTCTAGATGGAAGAAGATTTCCAAGAGTACTCATAGATGAGGCTACTCAGGCTACAGAACCAGCGACCTTGGTCCCGATAGTTAGAGGATGTAAACAATTAGTCCTAGTTGGTGACCATAAACAATTACCACCTACTGTCATTTCTTCACGTGCTGAAGAGATGGGATTGAAAATTTCTCTATTTGAAAGATTAGTTGAATTGGGGGTAGAATCTACTATGTTAATGGAACAATACAGAATGCATTCATGTATTGCTGAATTCCCATCACGTCAATCATACGAGGGGTTGCTTAGTAATGCTATATCCAATGAAAAAAGACCTGCTCCCATTGGACTCATTTGGCCAGATTTCGAAAATCCTGTTGCATTCTTACCAGTTGAAGGTGGAGAAATAGTTTCTCCAGATGGACACTCAAAAGCAAATCCTACAGAGGCAGGGTGGGTTCTAAAGATAGTTGATTCAATATTAGAAGGAGGGGATGTTTCTCCAAACGATATTGGAATAATTACACCATATAATGGTCAAGTAAGAGCAATTCGTGACCTGATGGAATCTTCTGGAGGCATGGAAAGTGGTGAAAAATGGAACGGTATTGAAGTGAGATCAGTGGATGGATATCAAGGTAGAGAAAAAGAAGTAATCGTTCTTTCCGCCGTTCGTTCTAATCCAGAAGGAAATGTAGGATTTTTAGACGATTCAAGAAGATTGAATGTGGCATTAACAAGAGCAAAAAGGGGACTGGTCGTAATTGGAGATTCGAAAACATTGCGGAATCAAAGGGATTGGGATTTTTGGCTTACATGGGCTGAAGAAAAAAACCTCATTGCTTGGCACTTGCTGCAGATGTAAAGGGGATAGGAATGGAAGGGCCGATTTCGACGCATGGGCAAGTAACTAATTTGGCAAAACACATTGTTTCAGTGGAGCATGAACATTGGAAAATCCCTGATGGAACAATTTTGGCACCAATTTACAAAAGAATTGCAGGATTTTTGTTAGATGTGATATTTGTAATGAGTATTCTATCAATATTAGGTGGGCGATTTGATGGACAATTTAGAGTAATGCTTGCATGGGATATCGTGACTTGGATTTCACCCGATTTTCATCATTCATTGGCATGGACTATTGCAATTCTTCTTACTCATTTCCTATATTGGAGATATACGGGTTTACGTTTCTCTAGATCACTGGGTCAGAGAGTGATGGGGTTAGCTATAGTGAAAGAAAATGGAGATGCAATGGAATCAAAAAATTGGGATTTACGTGCTTTCCAAAAATTATTCTATCTCATCCCTATTCTGAATCTATGGTTAATTTCTAGGGATTTATATCGAATACATAAGAGACATACACATCAATCACAAATAGACTTGCGAGCAGGAAGTATTGTTGCAATTGCGAATTCTCTTCCAGTTGCCTATCGAGGTCCGATTCAATAATCACAACATGGACGGATTCAAGTATCTATTAGGGTGTGCTTCTGATATGGCGATTCCAACTATGCTCCGGTTAGGGGACCTCGCCATTCAATTGATTGAAGTTTGTGACGACATTGATGAAGATGATCGTGATGCGATTCTTGTACGAACATTAGTTCAAAACCCTACAAATAAAGATTTGAAATCTCCAAAACTAAACATCAAAACATCTGGAGCTCAAGTTCAAATTTTCAAATCTCTAAGTTCTAAGATTAATAAGAATGGGCAAGGAGAAGCTTTTCATTTTCTTCCGAAAAAACCGGGTGCTTGGATTTTGGCTGCTGAACATCTTGGAAAACAAGGTGAATTAGGCCCATTTCCTGGAGATTATAGGATGGAAATGGATCTTGAAGAAATTGCTAGTATTTCTGAACCATCTCAAGATTTGATTTCTGATGTATTTGAAAATGCTCTGGCAGGATTCGGAATGGATGTTTCATCATCGAATGAATTCAATATCAATGAAGAAAATGACCCTCTAGCAGCGGCTTTTGCACATGGGATTAGCAGCCCACCTCCAACGAAAAACGAAGGAAATGTTGTTTTGAAGTCAGAAATTTCTGGGCCTTCTACATTGGTTGAAACCCCAAAACAGCAGGAACCGCAAATGGCTGCACCGCCTCAAGGACCACCAATGACTGGACCTCCTCCAGGACCACCAATGACTGGACCCCCTCCAGGACCACCAATGACTGGACCCCCTCAAGGACCACCTATGACTGGACCCCCTCAAGGACCACCTATGACTGGACCCCCTCAAGGACCTCCTATGACTGGACCCCCTCAAGGACCACCAATGACTGGATCTAAGGGGCCTCAAAAGAAATAGAAAGGGGTGAAATTTTGGACGGTGCCATTATTGAGGTTTGTAGTGGTGATACAGCATTTACAATTGTTCCAGAAAACTCCCCAGATATTCCAATCGAAACAATAGTTGAAAGAATTGAGAAATCTGGATTCTCTTGTTCATTACGATCCAAATTCTGCCATACATTTGAAGGAAAATTTGAGATGACATTATATCCGTCTGGAAGACTTCTAGTTCGAGCACCGAATATAGAAGAGGCTAACAAAATTGCTGCTCTTCATATTGGAGAATGGCTTGCCTTGTGAGGACAATATATGTTTTCAGAGCATTATATCCAACAAATTCAAGATTGCTTTCCTGTAATCTATCCTACAAGTACATTACCAGCATTAGGAGTTCTACCACATAAAATTGGTTTAGATAGGTTATTCAAAATTAAAGAACGAGATGATTTGAAAGTAGTAAGTATTGCAGTTGCTAATTTTGATCAGATGAAACAATTTGTAATAATACCTGATTACTTGGAAGATTTTCTTAATCTATTTCCTAGGGGGTCTATCACATGTATTCTAAATGCAAAGGAAGAATTTGATTCAAGAATAGGTGGGAATTCAATAGCTGTAAGAATTGTGGGACACCCTATTGCTCGAGATTTACTAAATACAGTTGGGCCATTAACCGCTACTTCCGCAAATATTTCTGGAATGAAGACTCTTTACTCTTGTAATGAAGCAGCAAATGCATTAGGACTATCAAAAGAAAATTCAATTGATACAAATTGCCAAGGTGGGAAACCCAGTACATTGATACGATGCCCCGTTTTCCTTTCTTCATCCGGCGTGCACAACCCCGAGATAGTGAGAGAAGGAACGATATCCAAAACTGAGGTGATGGCAAGATGGAAGGACCTGATCTAAAACGTTGGAAAAACGCTGGAGCAGTTGCCCGGAGGGCGCTGGATCATATCTCATCAACCATGGGGGCCGGTCAATCGTGGCATAGTGTGATTGAATCAGCTGAAAGGTATATTCGGCGACATGGTGGAACTCCAGCATTTCCTTGTACGCTTTCTGTCAATGACATTGCTGCCCATTATACTACAAATCATTCAGTTGATCCTCCAGAAGGAATAGAAGAAATGATACTTAGAAAGGGAGATTTGGTTAAACTCGATATTGGAGTCCATGTTAAAGGAGCCATTGGAGATAATGCAATTACAATTGAAATAGGGAATGGAAATAACCACACTGAACAAATCAAAGCAGCAAAGGATGCTCGGGATGCTTCAATTGAATTAATGCACCCAGGAACTCCTTGGCATGAAATTGGAGCTGCGGCTGAACAAGTTGCAATAGATGCAGGATTTCAGCCAATAAGAAATCTAAGTGGGCACCAATTAGAAAAATTCAATCTACATGCAGGAGTAAGTGTTCCTAGTTTTGCATGTGGTCCAAATCATCCAGGTTACAAGGGAACTGTTCCACTTGGAGGTATTTTTGCTATTGAACCATTCAATACAACCGGAAATTCTGGAATCGTAGAGAATATTTCACCTCATGATTCATCAAATATTTTCAGGGTTACTGGAAATGTAAATCTTAGACAAGCATTAGCAAAAAAGAAGATTAAGCCTTTAGGTGCAACCATGGCGAGATACATTGAAGAAAGATATCACACACTTCCATTCGCTGAAAGATGGGCATTTCCACTTCTAGAAAAGCCATTTCCAAATGATGATGAAGAAAGTCATGTTAGAAAATGGAATGCTTTGATCAAGAAATTACAGTCAATTCGATTTGTAGAAACATATGCAGCTCTAAAATGTGCAGACGGAGGGATGGTAGGACAATGCGAACATACAGTTTACATTACTGAAGGTGGGCCTGAAATCTTAACTGTTCCATAAAAAATACCAAGTGAAACCATTATACCCCCCCTGCATACATCTGGACATGTACAGGGACCTGAGGTTTCGTTGAGTGCATCCCATCCCCTCACGCTGTCCTTCTGCCCTGTACACCTATTTTCTCATGCCGCAGGCAATTTTTACTCTTACAAACAAAACGCTCCAAAAATTGTTTCAAAATTGGATTTTGCAAAAAGTTATTTTTAGGTTGAAATAGGGGTAAATAATATGTTAAAACGTTGTACGCAAATACATCCTAATCGATATGACCAGTATACATGACGGCAGACACATTAATATCAATGAGGTCCATGGGGAGAATGCCCCTTCCTTGAGTTGGGGCAGAAGGACAAAAACATGAACACAAACATGGAAAACAAGAACGATGAGGCTGTAAGCCCTGTTATCGCAACCATTCTTATGGTTGCAATTACAGTGGTACTAGCAGGCGTACTATACGTCTGGGCTAACAGTCTGGCGAGCGACCAACCAGAGGCAGGTAGCCTGAACAACTTCGGTGCAGAAGATGCATCGGCGTTCCTTTCAGGTGACACCGACGACACCATGATCAGGATGTCGTGGACCTATGCAGATGAAAACCTAAACTGGGCTTTCCTCAGCTTTAAGCTAGAGAAGGGCGATGAAGTTTACACCTGCGAGATTGCAACCAACGCTGATGGTGCTGACTGTCTGATTGATCAGACCGGCGACTCCGACACCCAGTGGGAATCGGACGAGATTGTGTACATCAAGGAAAACGGAGCTGACGTATGTACGTCCGCTTGTGACTTGACCATCACAATTCAGTACAACGGACAGGTACTATCTGGTACTAACTCCGTTACTGTAGCTTAAGTTCAGTAATCGTACTAATATAGCCATTGAGGCAACAAAATAGTTCTTGGTTCTTGGAATCGCTCATTTAGCGATTCCAAGAACCAAACCCTTTCTAATTCATTCTGAATCACGAATAATTGTTTTACGTGATTCTATATCTTGATTCCAATACCTACGGTCTTTTCCTTGAAACATCTCAATATTTGCTAAAAATAATGTCCACTGAGCCACAAAGAAAGATCTCAATATGCGTCCAAAGCGTATATGTTTTCCAAATAATAAAAGGAAGAAAATTATTGAATCAGAAAATAATAGCAGAATATGGAAATCATGGAAGGATGACTCACTTAATATCGAATAACTTGAGTATACAATATGGCAAAGCATAGTAAATCCTGAAATGATTACAAAAAAAGGCATTAGAATATGTGACCATGCTTCACGTCTGAAAATTTTTGAAAATAACGGATCGAATTTAATTGAATAATTGCGTGAAAAAAGGTGGATTAATCCACTTGCTCTACGTAATCTTCGTATATTTGCTGCTTTTCTTGAAGAAGGTAATGATTCAAAGAACGTTAATTCAAAATCCATGATTGATCGACCTCCTGCCCTGTGAACCATTAAAGCAAGTTGAGAATCGTCTGCATTATATGTGGAATCTATTTGTTTTCCATTAATCAATGAACTTCGATACGCTGCTAAGGAACCTTCGAAAATTGGTGTTGATGATTGAGAGCTTTCCCCAATACGCAAATCATGATAAAATGACCTGTATGTCATTTCGTTAAGTTGATGTTCGGATGGATTTAATCCAATGATTTGTTGAGAACCACAAACAGCACCAATCTTTTCATCTGAAAACCATCTACCTATTCTTTTCAATGAATTAGTAGACAATAAAGCATCAGCATCTGTAATTACCAATGCATCTGAAGGAAATTTTTCTTGCAGAATTCGATTAATTGCTGCAGATTTCCCCTTATGGGAATCCATAATTATCGTAGTTAATTTAAATTCAGAAGTTCGTGTTGATTCCCATTCCTTCAGTACAGCTAAAGTTGAATCAGAAGAATGGGAATCAATGACTACCAAATCAAGTTGCTTTGATGGATACTCTTGTTTTTCCAAATCCTCTAATTTCTTCTTCAACATAATTTCTTCATTCCATACTGGAAGAACAACCGTGAGTGATGGCCATGTTGATGGTTCAGGTGGTATTTCGAGGGGTTGTTTCGACAATCGTTTCATCTTATACCAATGAAAAATAAACGGTGAAACCCCTATGAACGCAGAAGAAACCTGAATTAAGGCTAGAATGTCTAGCATTGTTACTCGTTATCACTAGAGGTTTTCATTCCCCCTGTTCATCTATGACGTAAACTATCATTTTCCCCAATACCTTTGGCCGGTCACCGTGTGCGATAAGCGTGACAAAGAAAATTCTGCACGTTGGTCCGGCACGGACTCGGGGAGGTATGGGGCGAAGTATACAACGTCTACATCATAATCCGCCAACAAATTGGGATTCAGATGTAGTTGTAACTCACGCTGATGGTGGAATATTGTCAATTCTTATGGCCTGGATTCGAGGAAAGAAAGCATTTATTCAGAAACTCAAAGGAAAACCGGATTTAATTCATGTTCATACCGCCACTAGGGCTTCTTGGTATAGGAAAAGAAAAATTATACAAATAGCAAGAAGTAAAGATATCCCGATAATCGTACATTTACACTCTGGTGCTTTTGATAAATTTGGAAAGGGATGGATTGGCAAAGATCTCTCTAGGATATTAAGTCTTGATGGCGTATATCCTGTCGTTCTATCTGAACATTGGAAAATTTGGTTAGAGTCAATTATTTCAAAGAAAGTTAAGGTTGTCCCCAATCCTTTCCGTCGAGGATTAAGACCAATTTCTCCTGAAAAACGAGATATTAACATGTTACTAATGGTGGGGCGTCCAAGTCCGATTAAAGGACATGTATTGGCAATTAATGCAGTACAACAACTCAGGGAAGAAGGATACGACATTCGCCTTCACTTGGCAGGTACAAGTCGACGAGATTTACATCCTAAATTAAGAATAAAAAATGGTACAATTGCAGAAGGATGGGTGGAAGATAAAGAATTAGATAATCTAATGCAAAAAGCAGGTTTTCTATTAATGCCATCTGAACACGAAGGGATGCCTCTCTCTCTATTAGATGCTTTAGCATCTGGACTGCCGGCTATTGTTTCAAGCGCATGTTCATCTTTCATTAATCATGGAGGAGTAGTAGTTAATGAAAGAACTGTCCAAGCTTGGAAAATGAAAATAAAACAACAAATCAATGATAATGAAGGTTGGAAAGAAATGTCAAAAAATAGTACAAAGGATGTTGATGGACTAGATTTTGAATCTGACAAAAAAAGGTGGGAGGAAATTTACAACGAAATTATTGAAGTTAATTCAATGAGTTGACAATAAAGTTCTCAAGATCATTTACGCAAACCGACCAATCTCGATTTTGAATTGCCCATTGCCTTGCCAATTCTCCACGCCTCCGAATTTCATCCATCCCTAATTCAATTAATTCATTAGTAGCTGAAAGGAATCCGAAATCATCCCCTAAAGGAACTAAAGTAAGCCATTCTTCATCACTAAATTCAGACAAACCCGAGACATTCGAACTAATTACGCACATCCCTGCTGCTGCATATTCGCTAACTTTCAATGGAGATGCTCCTTTCCATTCTGTTCTATTTGGTAAATGTAGTAATCCAATATCTCCTTGGGATAAAACATTTGGAACTTCTTTAGGAGAACATGGATTATC
>Ga0115012_10001415_pt1 | contig 13973 bp, 12 predicted proteins | sample TroAtlMetagenome_FD_88706 | JGI IMG/M metagenome (GOLD analysis project Ga0115012, IMG submission 88706) | Marine eukaryotic phytoplankton communities from Atlantic Ocean - Tropical Atlantic ANT10 Metagenome | ecosystem: Environmental > Aquatic > Marine > Oceanic | place: Tropical Atlantic...
TTCGCCGGTAAAGGCGGTCATGCCCGAAGAAAAATCAAGCTCAAGGTGTTTGACGATGGCCAAGTTTTCAATCACAAGTGAGACCAGCATGCATTATTCCTCTGGTTTAAATCCCCAACCTAATTTTAGGCGTAGGGTATCATAATAGTGATACGTTTTGGGGTGTAATAAGCGCAGTGCTTTAGAGTTTTGCTCAATGATGGCGGTAGAACCAGGCTTGAGCGGGTAAGATTCGTGCCCATCACAGCTGATTTGTAGTGGCGACTCGTTTTTATCACTGATTTCGAGGCGAATCTTACTTGCGGCATCGACTACAAGTGGGCGGGAGCTCAAGCTGTGAGAAAACATAGGTACCAATACGGTGGCTTGCAGGCCGGGGTGTAAGATGGGGCCACCAGCAGATAAGGCATAAGCCGTAGAGCCTGTGGGGGTTGATAGAATCAGACCATCACAACGATAGTGGCTGACAAACTGATCGTTGATATAGACATCAAAACGTACCAAATGCGTTTCGTTGCCGCGGCTTAAAACAACATCATTGAGGGCATCACCCATGATGTTGTTGGGCTCGCCAGGCAGGCTCAGTTGAATCAATGCGCGCTTTTCTTCGATGTATTCACCGCTTAAAACAGCATCGAGCTCAGATTCAAAGGCTTGGGGAGAAATGTCAGTAAGAAAGCCCAACTGCCCACGATTGATGCCGACTACCGGTGTATCCACATGAATCGCCATGCGGGCTGCTGACAATAGGCTGCCGTCACCACCGACAACAATAATCAGGGTAGGCTCTGACTTCATGTCTTTTCGAGCAAGCACCGGACAGGCAAGTGCAAAGTGTGATGCTGTATCTTCATCTAAAAACACGGTCACAGCATGTTTTGCCAAGTAGTTAATGAGACGCTCTAAGGTCTCATTAACATTTGAGTTTGCTCTATGCTGCCTTGCATAGAGAACTACACGCCTGAAGGGTGTATTGTTCACGGTGCTTTTTCTCCTGTGCGACTTAAGCGCTTGCGTTCGTGCTCTTTCAATGCCTTTTTACGTATGCGAATGGACTCAGGGGTGACTTCAACCAACTCATCGTCATCAATGAACTCTAGTGCTTGCTCTAAAGAAAGCTTGATAGGCGGCGTTAAAATGATGTTTTCATCCGTACCTGCCGCTCGAACGTTGGTGAGTTGCTTTTCTTTCGTGACATTAACGACTAAGTCATTATCTCGAGCATTGATGCCGACAACCATGCCTTCGTAACAATTGACTTGTGGTTCAATAAAGAGTTTGCCGCGCTCTTGCAGATTAAACAACGCGAAACCACGAGCAAGCCCTTCGGTATTCGCAATCAGCACACCTTGGTGTCGCTTGCCAATTTTATTTTCAACCCGAGGCCCATAGCGCTCAAAGATATGATAAATAAGACCTGTACCACGCGTTTGGGATAAAAACTCAGTATGAAAGCCAATAAGACCACGGGTTGGAATGGTGTAATCCAATCGGACGCGACCTTTGCCATCAGGCACCATATTTTGTAAGTCGCCACGGCGCTCACCTAAGCTTTCCATCACACTACCTTGATGATCTTCATCAATATCGATGGTGAGGCTCTCGTAGGGCTCTTCAACACCAGTTTCAGTTTCATGCATGATAACTTCGGGCTTGGAGATGGCGAGCTCATAACCTTCACGGCGCATGTTTTCAATTAAAATAGATAAATGAAGTTCACCACGCCCAGAGACTTTAAATTTATCTGGGTCTTCCGTATCTTCAACTCTTAGAGCAACATTATGTAAGAGCTCGGTATTTAAGCGCTCGCGAATTTTACGACTGGTGATGTATTTCCCTTCTTTACCTGCAAACGGTGAGTCATTGACTTGGAACGTCATACTGATGGTCGGTTCATCCACACTTAGCGCTGGTAAGGCTTCAACCTGGCCTGGGTCACACAGTGTATCGGATATTTCTAAGCCCTCAACGCCTGTGACAGCGATGATATCACCTGCAGAGGCTTCAGGTACTTCAACACGCTCAAGGCCACGAAAGCCTAAAAGCTGTAAGATACGGCCAGAATAAACCTCACCACATTTACGAATGATTTTGAGTGGCGCTTTAGGCGTGATTTTACCGCGCATGATGCGACCAATGCCAATCGTGCCCACATAGGTTGAGTAATCGAGCGCACTGATTTGCATTTGGAATGGGCCATCCACGTCGACTTCAGGTGCTTGCACTTGGTCCACAATGGTTTTAAGTAGCGGCGTCATGTCGTCTGATGAAGCATTCTCGTCAAGTGTGGCATAACCCATGAGTGCAGAACTATACACCACGGGGAAGTCGAGTTGCTCGTCAGTTGCGCCTAAGTTATCAAATAAATCAAACACTTGGTCAATCACCCAGTCTGGACGTGCACCTGGTCTATCGATTTTATTGATAACCACAATCGGGTTAAGGCCTTGAGCAAAGGCTTTTTGTGTTACAAAGCGGGTTTGAGGCATCGGCCCATCCACGGCATCAACCAGCAGCAATACACCATCAACCATAGATAGAATACGCTCAACTTCACCGCCGAAGTCTGCATGCCCTGGTGTGTCAACAATGTTAATGGCATGGTCTTGCCAATGGACACAAGTGTTTTTCGCAAGAATGGTAATGCCGCGTTCTTTTTCTAGTGCGTTGGAATCCATGACGCGCTCGGCATCAGGGGCGCGATCGCTTAACGTACCCGTTTGTTGGAGTATCTTATCAACAAGTGTTGTTTTGCCATGATCGACGTGGGCGATGATGGCGATGTTTCGAATTTTCTTAGTCATTTGCTTCTCTTTGCAAACAAGCTGTAAGGACAGCTTCTATATTATACAACGAACTTACAGAAGTTTGCTAAACTTAAAATAAGCCACAGTTTTTATTAAGGTGGAGTTATGGGGCGTTTAATATTGCATCCCACGGATATGAGTCAGTGGCATGCGCTGGTTAATGAGGCACAAGCCTCATCCCAAGTTATTTTACCTGAAAATACGGAAAGTTACTTGGTTTTTTTACTTATGCGTTTTGCGCAAACGCCAGAGCTTGTCGAGTCTGTGTTGGCGCTCGACTTCTTGCAATCCATGCAAGCGGTAGGATCACGCCAAGTGGAACTGTTAAGAGAGGTCGGTGACAAGAGCCTACTCTTAAGCGGGCTTTTTCCAGGTATAGCAGAAAAGCGCCATTTAAAGCTGACGTATTTTGTCGATATGGGGCAGTCAGCTTACCTCAGTGTGAGTGAACTCGAGGCAAGTACTGACCGTAATCTCTATTTAAGCTTAAGTGAAGAGTTTAAGAGTTTGCAGGGTGTGCTGAATGCCCTGGGTCTTCAATCTGATTTTCTAGATCTGGGCTAACACTTGCAGATTTGTCTTCCGCAATCTCAAACTTGGGTTTTGCTGTGATGGGCTTTTTAGGCTCATTATGGAGAGCATGGTTATGGCACGTGCTTTCATGTTCACATTGACTCTCAGCATGGGTTAAGTGATGTCTATAGCTTTGCCATGCAGTTACTGGGCCCACGCGATACTTCTCACTATTAAACACACTTGCAAGGCTATGCCAGCTTGCGGCTAGTAAATAAATAGGTAGCGCGAGCTTATCAATCAGCCATGTAGGTAAGTCTTCTTTATGCTCATGGCCTTGGCTTTCGCCTAAATCTTGCTCAAGTAAGGCATCTAAGTTATCGGCATGATTGTGTCCCATAAAGTAGTGCACATCTTCAAAGCCTTCGCTGATGCTACCCAAAAGGGCCGAGCCATAGGCAGAAAAGCCAGGTATTCTGTCTGCGGTAACACCTATGCTGAACAAGTGTCCGACAAACATCACGTAGCGCATGGGGAGTACAATGCCTACAATGATAAGGCGGAAGGGGTTTAGCCACTGCAACACATTTTCGTGTGTTGCTAAGTGATCAACCACTTGATGAAATAAGTCTTTCAGTGAAGGCACTTCTACGCCGTTCTCAATCATCTCCAGCGTTTCACTGGTGTTTTCAATATTAAATACCAAAGCTGAGAAGCCAGTGATGATGGGGTTAATAACTCCCATCACAAAACTTGGGATTCTTGTCATCCATTGGAACAAAGGCTTGGTTTCGCGTACCACGGTCCACCAGGTGCCTGCGGTGCAAATGGTTAGGGTTAGTGCCATAGCAAACAATAGGCTTGCAGTGAGGGCCATGCCGATGTGTTTGGGGTTCCATGGGTCATCTTTGATGCGCTGGCTTAATTTTTTATACCAAGTATTAAGGGTATCGTTACACATTAAGTTGGTCATGGCGTTATAGGTTAAAAGGCCGTAGGCGATACCCGCAACGACAGCCATGGGTGTAATAATGATAGGCCAAATGGCAAAGGGGAGCGCTGCAAGTACAGGGATGATGGTAAAGGCTTCAACCAATAAATAGGTGGTGCCTAAGCCCATAAACAGGGCACTGATGGCACTGAATGCTTGAATGGCATAAAGATAAGGTAGGCGAGCTTTATGCTTAGCTAGGTAGCGCTCATGATAGGATGGCTCACCATTTTTCCCCTTCTGATGAAGAAACTTATATAAAAGCAGATCATTGGGGTCAGAGGGGGCTGTGGTTGCGGTAAGTAGTTTATAAAATTTAGCTTTAAAGGCTTTGGACTTTACTTCTTCGCTATTAAATAAAGCGTCAGTATAAGATTTAAAGAGTAGAAAAATTTGGATGTCTTTTATATTTTTTGTGGTGCAAATCTCTTTTAAGAAGGCACGTGAGAGTTGTTCTTCAAAATAATCTTTCGTAAACAACTTATCACCTGTACGTCCGAGATTTTGCGTATAAACTTCACTTTCGATGGTGGAGAAAAAAAAAGAAATGATGGCAGGAATTACTGCAGGCCAAATGGCATACATACCCCCAAAGCTTAATAGGCCCAAAATAAGACTTGCGCCCGCAGTTAATATTGAAAGTGTGAATCGGTACCAATAGTGCTTTATTTTATCCCACATTACGAAAAAACCAACATCTAGAACAAATGATAGGGGCGTAGCTTATAACAAATGAGAATGATTATCAATTAGAGTCTGGGTGAAATTGCATTTTGTGTAAAAATAGTGTAAAATGCATCAAATTTTTATAGTTGGCATATTATATGTTTTTAAGAAGTTTTGTTTTGATATTATTTTTTGGCTTTGCTTGGTCGACATCGTCTAAGGCAAGCACCACCGAGGTTATTTTGGGTGATACCACCGTTGGTATTGAGCAAATGGCCAATGGTAAGGGCAAGGCTTTTGTCCATGTACATCAAAATGAAACAACTGCATTAAAAGCCGCCAAGGCTGTGGTCAGGCAGCATGGCGGTAGCGTACTTACTTTACATCATCCGGGTGGTAGAAATATTGATTTCCATTTACACGGCGTGAAGTATGCATTTGATCCGAATCGTATGTTTACCGATGAAGGCATAGAAAAAACCCTAAAAACGCAAGGCGCATATTCAAAGGAAGCTCATCAAGCAGTAAAGCGACTTGCCAAAACTGTACTTGCTTATCTGCCACCCAATAAAAAAATCATTGCGGTACATAATAATGAGACGTACTCACTACAGGATTACTATGAGGGTCACCCTTTGCAAAAAGAAGCCGCAGCCCTGCATGTGCCACAACCAGAAGGGTATCGAAACTTTTATTTAACCACGAAGCTTGATGAATATTCATTGCTTAAGCAAACGGGCTTCAATGCCTTATTACAAGCACCAAGCGCTGAAGATGATGGCTCGCTCTCTATCTACTTGAAAGATAAGCCATATATCAATGTTGAAGCGGGTTATGATGCGCTTCATACTCAAATCAAGATGCTTGAGTCTATTTAAAATAAAATCAAATTGTATAAAAACTGGATTTTTCAATAATACCCCATATACTTAAACTATAACAGTATATTGGGGCATTACAGATGAAAGATGCATGCGTTGTCGTTGCCTTCTTTTTGCTTTTGAGTGGGTGTGCAACTGAGCATAAACAAGATGATAAAGATCCCCCTAATTTAAAGCGTGCGCCACATGCATCGGAACATCCAAGACTACACCACCCTGGGCAATATTACTCAGAGCATCATCATGCCAACTATGGCAGAAGTCTTGGACATGTAGAGGCGGCACTTAGAAACCATAAGCTTTAGGGGAGTGGGTATGGAAGGTTGGGTGCTCTACAAAAGATCTTTGGAAGCGCTTACAGAAAGAGATCACGGTGTAAATCGTTTGCTGGAAGCTGCAAAAAAACTTGGTGTGGTGTTGAAGGTTTATACCCCAGAGCAACTCGATGTCTTGGTGACATCATCTTCCCAAAATCAATTTGTTGTGCAGGGCTCAAGCGTGAGGCAGCCAGACTTTGTGATACCTCGTGTGGGCGCCAATGTGACCTATTCAGGCCTTGCGCTTTTGCGACAGTTTGAGCACCAGGGCGTTTTGGTTTGTAATTCGTCCAATTCTATCAGTTTATCGAAAGATAAATTGCGTATGATGCAGCATCTCAATCAAGCGCACATACCTGTACCTAAAACTTTACTGATGAAGTTTCCAAGTACTATGGGCTGGATCAAGCAAGAAATCGGCTTTCCTTTGGTGATTAAGTTGGTTTCTAGTAATAAAGGGTTTGGTGTGCATTTATGTGAATCGCCCAATGCCCTTGAAGAAATCATGGAGATTCTTTCCATACAGTTGCAGCAGAAACCTATTATCCTACAAGAGTATATCGAAGACAGTTACGGCCGTGATTTACGAGTGTTTGTTATGGGTGGCAAAGTACTCGGGTGTATTAAGCGCACCTCAAGCGACGGTTTTAGGGCCAATTACTCACGTGGTGGAGACGTTGAGGCATTTGAGGTGACCCCAGAGATTGAGCGCCTAGCATTAGATACCGCAAAACTATTTGATTTAGATATTACCGGGGTGGATTTACTGTTTGATGGTGAAGGATTTCAAGTGTGCGAAGCAAACTCAGCTCCGGGCTTTAAGGGCGTCGAAGCTGTGTATGACGTGGATGTGGCTGAAGCCATCTTGCAGTATATTTTGCAAAAGAAACAAAGTTAATCTTTGGCTCTCGAAACATACTCACCGTTACGGGTGTCGACTTTAATCATTTCTTCTGTTTGAACAAACAAAGGCACGCGGACCACAGCGCCAGTTTCAAGGGTAGCAGGCTTGTTACCACCACCAGACGTATCTCCTTTGAGACCAGGATCGGTTTCAACGATGCTAAGCACTACAAAATTGGGGGGGGTGACTTGTAACGGCTCATTATTCCATAGCGTTACGGTACAAACATCTTCAGGCTTAATCCATTTAATAGCAGGTTCAACCGCTTCAGGTTCGGCAACATATTGCTCAAAGCTGTCTGGGACCATAAAGTGCCAGTGGGTGCCATCGTTGTAGAGATATTGCATTTCCATTTCCACAACATCAGCAGCGGGTACGGATTCGCCGGATTTATAGGTACGCTCAACCACGCGGCCTGTTTTTAAGTTTCTGATTTTAACGCGAGTAAACGCTTGTCCTTTACCGGGTTTGACAAACTCGCAGTCAATGATGTTGCAAGGTGCGCCATCAATCATGATTTTTAGGCCATTTTTGAATTCATTGGTACTGTAATTTGCCATTTGACGGTTGCTCCACTAAGATGTGCGTTTTTTAAAGTGCAGCAAGTGTATCAAGATTGAGCTGGTTTTTGAATGCAGACATCCTATTTCAAGACATCTAAAGCACTTTTAGCGTATTTAGAGCTTCCAACACCACCTGAAAGTCATGATGATGAACAAGCTTTTGTAACGCGTGTGCCGCTCGGCTTTGCCAAACTCATGGAAAAAGGCAACCCGAATGATCCACTCTTGTTACAGGTGCTGGCTTCTACCAGTGAAAATGCTTTGGTGCCAGGGTATAAAGCGCATCCACTAGAAGAAAGTGCATATAATCCAGTCCCGGGTCTTATCCATAAGTATCGAAGTCGCGTCTTGCTCACGGTCACCGGCAGTTGTGCCATACATTGCCGTTACTGCTTTCGGCGGCACTTTCCATATCAAGACAATAATCCGGGAAAAAAAGGCTGGCACAAGGCTTTTGAATATATTCAAAATGATGACCGCATTGACGAAGTTATTTTAAGTGGTGGTGACCCCTTAATGGCAAAAAACGGCCATCTTGCAGTATTGCTCGAGGGCTTAGCGGCCATACCGCATATTAAAATCATTCGCATGCACTCGAGAATACCCATTGTGGAGCCTGAGCGCATAGATGCAAACTTCTGTAACTTATTTGACCATGGGCGCTTTCGAGTGGTGATGGTGCTGCATACCAATCATGCCAATGAGCTCAGCCGAGAGGTCGCAGAGGCGTGTGCGCGTATGCGTGCCACGGGCATGCAATTGCTGAATCAGTCCGTCCTTTTGAAAAACATCAATGACAGTGCAGAGGCGCTGATAGCGCTGAGCCGTAAACTATGGTCATTGGGTGTGTTGCCGTATTATTTACATGAGCTTGATAAAGTTCAGGGGGCAGCTCATTTTGAAGTCAACTCAACGCAAGCAAAACACCTTATGGCGAAACTATCAGAAGCCCTCCCAGGCTACTTGGTGCCTAAGTTTGTGGTCGAAATACCAGGCAGGCCAAACAAAACCATCAGAGCATAATTTATCCTATATACTATAATATTGGTAATAATGGTTAAATAATGGATTTTTTATGCCGAAAGAAACGCCTAGAAATCAAGCAGAGAGTAGACAGCCACGAGCAGAGCAGTTTCCAAAGGAGCTATTAGAGCAGCGTCTTGAAAAAGCCCTGCTCGAACTCTATGAGACTTATCGCAAGGAGTATTCGGCAAAGGACCCTACGAAACCAAGCCAGCTTGAAAATGAACTCCACCAAAGGCGTTTTGGCGTCACTCGTTTTGAGAAGGACTTACAAAAGTTAAGTAACGACTCTGATGGGCTTAAGACAGAGACTGATGAGAAATTCAAAGCTTTAGCTGAAGCGCGCGCAGCACATAGTAACGCCTTGAAGGCGCAAGCTCGGCCGGTGGAAACACCAGCACTAGGGAGTCAGGCTTGGGACTTTACGAAAAAAGCGGCACCGTATGTGGGGGCAGCGGTTGTAGGTATGTTTTTGGCGGGTCCTGTTGGTGCGGTCGTTTTAACTGGTGCTGTGTATGGTGGTAAGCGCATGATTGGTGCGATAGCAGGTGCGATAACAGGCGCTGGGAGTAAAGAAGTTAAGATTCATAAAAGGCCTGTCGATCCTAGAATCAAATGGAAGGCAGAGGCTCAAGCGAAAAAAGATGAGCCTAAAGCACGTTCAGATACTACGCTGAGTGATACAGATTCGCATGCATCAAGCACTACGGTATCGCGAGATGATGATGATGCTAGCGTGCTTGATACTTTCCATGACCTCACAAATAGCAATAGTACGACCGGCACTGCTACTCAAAACGACAATACAAACGATGCAACTGCAAATGAGCATAATAACTCTAGTTCGAATACATTTGGTTCTGGCCGTTAAAAAAGCTATACTCTTCTGCTTTCAAAACGATAAAAATAGGGACAAAGGGATATGGCCAGTGTATTTTTCCTGCTTTATTTGATTTTTTCTTTAGGCATTTTGGCATTTGGGTTAAATGCACTTATATGGGAAGTAGGAACCGTTATTTATTTGTTATTGGCAACCTTTGCGGTCGGACTTGCATGGTTACCAGGGTTGTTACTTTGGCTGATTTTACCCGGCATTTTGGTGCTGAGGCGCCTACCTATCCTTAAAAACACTTTTGGCGGCATGATTTTTGAGCGTGCCCAAAAGGCGATTCCAAAACTATCTAAAACTGAAGAAGAAGCACTTAATGCAGGTGATACTTGGATTGAAGCTTCTGTTTTTAGAGGTGAGCCTGATTGGAAAGCGTTAAGTGAGATTGAAACTAAGCTTACCGATGAAGAGCAAGCCTTCTTAAATAATGAAACCGAAACCCTCTGTAGCATGTTGGATGAGTGGGAAATTGCTCAGGGACAAGATTTACCTAAAGAAGTGTGGAAATATATTAAAGACCAAGGCTTTTTGGGCTTGGTGATTACCAAAGAATATGGTGGCAAAGGTTTTTCTGCTCGTGCACACTCTGAAATAGTTATGAAAGTGGCCTCACGCTCAGGTGTGGGAGCGGTCACCGTGATGGTGCCTAACTCGCTTGGACCTGGTGAGCTATTACATCACTATGGTACCAAAGCACAAAAAGCCCATTACTTACCAAGACTTGCCAGTGGTGAAGATATTCCTTGTTTTGCATTGACCGAACCTGAAGCGGGCAGTGATGCAACGTCGATTCAATCTAGTGCCGTTGTGACTGAGCGTGTGGTCAAAGGTGAGTCTGTACTTGGTTTGTCACTCACATTTAATAAGCGTTGGATTACACTTGCACCTGTTGCAACGGTGATTGGCCTTGCTGTGGATTTAAAAGATCCGAGTGGTCTGTTACGAGGTAAGGGTAGTGAGGGGATCACTTGCGTCCTGATTCCAAGGGGGATTGAAAACTTAGAAATTGGTAATCGTCATATTCCTGCCGAGCAGCCTTTTATGAATGGCACCATTCGCGGCGAAGATGTGTTTGTGCCGATTGATAATATTATTGGTGGTCAGGAGAATGCAGGTCGTGGCTGGCAGATGCTGGTAGAATGCTTATCCATTGGACGCTCAATTTCTTTACCTGCTTTAGGTACGGCTTCATCTACCATTGCTTATTTAACAGCGGGGGCGTTCTCTAGATTAAGACGGCAGTTTGCTGTTGAAATTGCCCAGTTTGAAGGGATTGAAGAAAAGCTTGCTGAGATTGCCGGTATCAATTATTTGGTGTCTGCAACACGTCTATTAACGGTGGCGGCGGTTGATTCAGGTATGAAGCCATCGGTTGCTTCAGCCATTACCAAGTACTTTAATACTGAGTTACCTAGACGTGCGATTAATGCCTCTATGGATGTGCATGGCGGAAGAACAGTTGTGGCGGGCCCTAGAAACTATATGACGAATTTTTATCAGGGTATTCCTATTTCTGTTACCGTCGAGGGCGCAAACATCATGACGCGTAACTTATTGATTTTTGGCCAAGGTTCCATGGCTTGTCACCCGTATTTGCGCGATGAGTTTTATGCCATTGCCAAAGGCGAAGAAAGTGAGTTTATGAGTTTACTCGGCAAGCATACGCATTACTTTGCTAAGAATACCGCAAAAACCATCTTAGGTGCTTGGACTGCGGGCTATGCCTTGCCCGTACCTGGTCATCCGATGAAGCGAGCTTGTCAGCGTATTGCACGCTTAAGTGCGGCTCTTGCCTTTATGTCTGATTGCGCTTTGTTGTCTTTGGGCGGTGCGCTTAAGCGTAAAGAGCGTATGTCGGCACGCTTAGGTGATGGGCTTTCTTATTTGTATATGGCAATGGCTGCAGTACGCTTGGTTGAGCTGCGTGAAGGGCATGAAGATGACATACTGCATGCGCGTTGGGCCATTGATTTTTGCTTATACCAAGCGACACAAGCTTTGCTTAGTGTTTGCCGAAACTTTCCCTCACCCATGATTGGGCGCTTGATGCGTTTGGTTGCATTTCCTTTTGGTAGTGCGTTTATGCCATACCCTAGTGATAAGCTTGAGCATAAACTCGCTAAGTGCATGACGAACCCTAACCATCATCGTGATACGGTCAAAGAGACGGTGTATGTTGGTAAGTCGGCAGATGAACCTGTGATGCGTGTTGAGTCAGCGTTTGAGATGTTGATGGAGGCGGTACCCATTTATCAAAAAATGCGTGGTGCCAATCGTATGAAGTCTGGTAACGTACGTGAAAAACTTGATGCTTATGTGAATGAGGGAGTTATTACTGCCGAGGAGCGTGAGCAAGTCATTCAAGTGGAGCGCGCACGCTGGGATGCGATACAAGTGGATGAATTCTCGATGGAATCGATGAAAAAGAAAACATTTTCATCTATTATAGATAAGTATAAGAATCCGATAGAGTAACTAAGCTATGGCAGACATCACCTCAGACACCTTAAGCGTTACACTCGACGTTGCCAAGTCAGACCACAGGGCATTGGCTTATTTTGGCGAGGAGCTAAATGCAAAGGTTCAAGTCCGAGGTGGTCAAAAAGACTTGGAGCCTTTTGTTGACACATTAAGACAATATGCTCATGCAAGAGAGGTAGAAACCAAAGCAGAGACGCAAAAGCTTTGGCAGGGCGGCTATACCAAGTCTATAACTCAGGCTTCTGAGTCTGGTGCGGATGAGCCGGCGCAAAAAGACATTCATGAAGTGATGGATGAAAATGTCATCAAAAAGGTAGACGCATTACCTGAAGGCAAGCGCGACGTGACACTTGCAATAGACTTTCATGAGAATGGTAAGTTTGTTAGAGGCTATTTGGTTGATGGTGAAAACATAACTCAAGAGAATGCGCTCTATAAGCCTGCGATGGATGCGATACTCCATGACTGGCTCGTGTATCATAATATGAGCTGCAAGGGGCAGGTGATATTCAGTACAGATGATATGAATATCATGAAGCGTGATGCTGAGGGTAACCCTGTGCCAGCTGATTTGAACACCATCAAAGCAAAACTACAAGATGAAGAAGATGGTTTAAAAGCATTCACTGAGTCGCGTGGTCAAGGTAAGCTGGCGTTAGCCGAGCTTAATGTCAAAACCCCGGAAATATCTGCACCAGAGGTAACCCCAGTACAAGAAGAAGCACCACCTCCCAAGCCTACAGATGAAGACGTTGCGCCTGAGGATGAAGCGGGACCATCCCCTGAGTAATTACGCAAGGCTTGAGTCAGCGTCTTGTAGTCTTTGCAGGCTGCCCACATCAAACCACAGGCCATTATAAATTTCACCAGACATTTGGTTTGCTGCTGCTCTAAGCCAGGGGGTAATCGATGCGCGGTGACCATGCTTACCCTTGAAGAAATCAGGATGATAACAAGCAATGCCTGAAAAAAGATGCGTTGTGTCCTCGTAGGTTATTTGCCCCTCACTGCAAAGGCTAAAGTCTGTATTTTGATGAAACTTGCTAGGTGGCACCAAGACCAAGTGCGCAAGATTCCCACGGCTTGGTGCTTGGAGTTTACTGAGTGGGTAGTCCGTGTAAATATCGGCGTTAATGGCAATAAACGATTGATTGCCCTGAGTTAGCTTGGGCAAGAGTTTAAGCAGTGTGCCGCCAGTGCGGTAGCCACCAGGGAGCTCAGGAAAAAAGTGAATATCCAGGCTTGGGCTGGCATGCTTTCTGACATGGGCTTTGATTTGGTGACCCAAGTAGGCATGATTAATATAAACACGCTCAATGCCAGCTGCTTTGATGTTCTCCAGGTGGTAACTGATGAGTGCTTTACCTTGCACTTCGCACAGCGGTTTAGGTTTATAATCTGTCAGTGGTCTTAAACGTTGCCCTCGGCCTGCTGCAAACAAAATGGCCGTTTTCATGATACTTTCTTTTCTTGAAATGCTGGATGTACACGGTGCTCAATAAACTCGGCAAGTCCTAGAAGCTGCTTATCAATGGGCAGTGCATCTTTTAAGTAAGTAAAAGTCAGTGGCAAGTCTTCTAAATATCGTGACTTACCATCACGTTGATCGAGCCTGCAAAAAATACCAAGCACTTTTAAATGCCGTTGGATACCAGCGAGATGGAAGCCATATTCAAACGCATCTTGGGACCAGCCATAATTATTGGGTAAATCTTGGTAGAAATAGCTGATTCTTTGCTTCAAGTCTTGTGCATTGGTGCGCACGTATGCGTCTTTTAGTAATGACACCAAGTCGTAGGTGAAAGGCCCTATCATGGCGTCTTGAAAGTCTAGTACACCAATACTTGGTGTTTGCACCGGGCCAATTAGGGCTAAGTTTCTTGAGTGGTAGTCACTATGAATAAAACATGTAGGTTGATTTAAGATGGTTTGTAGCAA
>Ga0115012_10001417_pt1 | contig 13970 bp, 18 predicted proteins | sample TroAtlMetagenome_FD_88706 | JGI IMG/M metagenome (GOLD analysis project Ga0115012, IMG submission 88706) | Marine eukaryotic phytoplankton communities from Atlantic Ocean - Tropical Atlantic ANT10 Metagenome | ecosystem: Environmental > Aquatic > Marine > Oceanic | place: Tropical Atlantic...
AGTGACATTCTGATTAGGTATGTCAACAAAATTTGTTTCACCACTAGCGTGAGCAGCTAGACTGATAGAACCAACAGCATCTTTAGTAGTGTTTGATATAACTTGAATTATTCCACCACCACCGCCTGTCGGTACACCTGCTACTGGTATTATGCTGTTGACTTTTAATGTACTCATAATTTTATAGCCTTAAATTAATTATATACACTTTTATACCACAGTCCATGTTTCACCAGAACCAATAGTAACAGTGACCCCGCTTTGGATAGTTATAGGCCCAAAACTTCCAGCATTTTTGTTATTAGTGATTGAATAATCACCAGTTATCGTTTGATCGTTTTCCCAGAATATTTCATTACCATTACCAACAGCACCACCGCCAGCAGCAGCCCATGACAAAGTACCAGAGGCATCTGATACAAGGGCATAGCCAGAAACAGCAGCATCTTCAGCAGGTAATGTCCACATAACACTGCCATCGCCATCGGGGTCTGCATTTGCTGGTGCTTTAAAACCTACATAATGACTAGAATCAGAGTCAGCAAACCTAAGTTCATTTTGTGCCTGTAAAGTTAGACCATTTTGGTCAAATATCATACGCTCTGTGCCGTTTGCAGAAAAACCCAACACATTTGCAGATTTTCTAAACAAACCTAAATCTGTATCACCGTCAAAACTTAATGCTGGGGCTGAAGCTGTACCAGCATCATCAGCAAGAAAAGCACCTGTCATTGTGCCACCAGTTGCTGATAAAAAACCAAAGTTAGTCTGACTTACATTTCCTAGCTCAATAAATGCTGAATTTGCTCCGTTTCTTATTTTAAGTAAATTACTATCTGTATTTATATGTAACTGATAAGCTGCAAGATTAGCCGCCCCAGAGGGATCACCAGCAGCACTGTTAACTGTTCTAAGAGATTCAAATATATCTTTCATTGCTGTTCTTACAGCAAGTCCAGTTCCATTATCAGGTGAAAAATTACTTCCAGACTCTTTGCCAGTTGAATTAACTCTAGTCATTTAATTAAGCCCCCTTGCCATATCCTAACGCTTGAAATGTAAATTTCACATCAATCACAGTATTAGATGAGTTCTTAAATACTATTGTAAACCCTGACCCAGAAATGGCACTCAACTCATAAAATGCACCGCTTGGCATATCTTCTGGAGCTATAACTATTGACGGTAAAAACGCAGTAGTTGATCCTCCTATAGCACTTGTTCCTGTAAAAAATGGTTTACCAAATACGACTGCAAGGCCACTTGCTGAAGTTCCTGATTGTAACGGTGTTGATATAATATTACCTCCAGATTGATATTTGTTTTCTGTTCTTGATGGCAAGAAAGCATCAAAACCTAATTCTGTAAATTTTATATTTTCATTGACATCTACAGAAATTAAATTACTGGTAAATTTAAAGGCTCTTGCACTAAATGATCCATTAAAAAGATTTTGTGCTGTTGTAAAACTTGAGTTGTCTTGTGATGTTTCAACTTGTAGTTTACTTTTCAAACGATCACTGCCAGCACCATCAAAATTTAATCGAGCATCTAAATCAGGAATAGAATCAAACTGATCTGATACAAAGAATCCTTCACTAATTATGTGTCTTTTTAGTCTTATGTTTTGATAAACAGCAGCAAAATCTAAAACAGATGCAAATTCATAAGTGCCAGTTAGTGATGATGCAGGGTTTGTTAATTGTAAAGCACCAGAGACAACAGATACATGGCCGCTTGGCTTATTACCACTAAAAGATGTTTGCTCTCTTTGACTTTTTACTAATAATTGATCTTCCATTTCTGGGAGTGCCAGTTCAACTTTGGCCTCTGTTGCTGAAAATCTGTCTCCTACATCACGAAATTTAAGACTATAAGTACCTGTTAATGCTGGCAATATTGCTTCATTTGTTGCTCCATTTATATTTTCATTTAAAGGTGTTGAGTTTGCAAAAGTAGCTGATGAAGATGAGTTGGGAGAATGTCTTATTTCACAAGCCCCACCAAATTCAACGTCAAGACTAGTTGTTTTAGTCCATGACAATCTTACTTGTGCATTATTTAATGGTTCTACTTGTAGACCTGTAGGATTCTCAGGTAAAGCAGTAAGACCTAAAGTATCAATAGTTGCTTCAGTAGGAGTTACACTTCGTTCTCCGCTTGAATTTATTGTATAAATTTGTATCTTATAAGTGCCAGCTTCAGAAGGTAAAACTTCAAATTCTGACTCTTGAGTGTTTACAACAACTGGGTTTTCATCATCTTTTGTATAAATAAGTTGATAAAGTGATGCACCCTCAACAGATTGCCAATCAATAAAAAGTTTCGGAACAGGTCTATTGTTATTTAAAACAATTATTTCTTGAATTGCTTTTGTTCCATCAGATCCATCAACTATTTGAGGTGATGGCAAAATACTTGAAAGAATATTTATATTTTTTGCTGGTAGTTGTTCACCATCTTCAACTGCCGCATATTTCCCTTCATTAAAATTAACAGCAGAAATTGTATATGTTTTCTTTGTATTTTCTTTTATATTTACTACTCTAAATGCTTGAACATCTATTTCTCCTGATTCAAGAATGAATGGACTATTTGTGACTGGTGCTGAAGTGAAATTTGAAGATACATTTACTAAACCTCCGCCAGAGTAAGAAGATATTGTTTTTGTCTCAACAGAACCATCAGAAAGCATACAGCTTATTTGTGGACTATCACTCATATCTGGTAAATTTGTAGCCGCAGCATCATCTAAAGTTATTTGTGAAACAGTTGCAGCTTTAACTAAACCGCCTCTCCTAGTAGAAGATCTTACTCTATCTGCAATACCTATAATCTGACCAATTCTTAAAATTGAACCCGCTGCAATATTTGTTTCAAAAGTAACTGTTTCTGTTTGATTTTGTTGTGTTTGTAAAAACCATTTTCCCACCCTTTGTGCCATACCTCTTGAAGTAGTGCCAAAAGTATTAATTGTTTTTGTTTGTGTTCCGTATTTTTCTTGTGCAGTGCTATCTTTAACAGTTACATAATCTATCTCTTGTGTTTCTAGATCAAAATAAGAAACATTTATAACATTAAACCTAGTTTTGGAAGATGAACTGGAATATAAAAAATCTCCACCTAAGACATTTGCATTATTAAAAACATAATCAAAACTTAATGCACTTGGGTTTGCATGGTCTTTTGGTGCATCTTGAGCAATTTTTATTGTGCCTTCTTCGTAATACGGTATTGCTCTCATAACAGAACAAATATCTTTAATAAGTGCCATTGCATCCCGTCTATTATTGATATTTGCATTTATTGAAAAACGTGGTTCTTGCCCTCCATTTCCGTCATCAACTAAAGCACTACAATATGTACTAACCCCATAAAAAGTATAGGAATCTAGTTCAGATTCTGGTAATCCACAGCCACTTGTAGCATCTGTTAAAAGATCATATAAAACCCACGCTGGGTCACTTGTCCATGCTTTATCAGTTTTAAAAGTTCCATTAAAAGTTCCACTATAAGTGAGCCTTCCATTTGTAAGATCAACTGTTGCATTATGCGGTATCTTTACAAGTTTTCCTCTCAAGCGAAAACGGCGGTTTGGTGCAGATTGAAACAACTCAGAGCTAAATCTGAGTGCTGTATAAGCTATGTTCGGATAATTATTTGACTCTCTTATAATTTGCCGCATTTCTGCTAAACGCATTGTATTGAAAGTGTTATCATCTCCAACATCATTTCCTCTTTCAACGCTTACAACTACTGGGAAGAATGAACCCGAAGCTCCAGAAGTGTTCGTGTTATATCCAGATAAATCTCTTAAATCAATACCATAATCTCTGTTGTAAGGATTAAAACTTTTACCTTTAACTATTTCAGAATCATCCGCACCAATTACTGTAATTTCATCCCCATTATTAGGATTAACTTTTATTATGACTTTAACAGAGGTGGATTCTCTATTGCCTGTGGCTGAATTTAATACAAAAAACTGATCAAATTTGACTTTAACTTGGACGGTATCAATGCGAACATCACTAATCGTTGCTGATCGAGGTGTGGCTGACCCTCCAACTGGAAAAGTACATTCTTGCCCCTTGTCTCCTGTGCTTACTTCGCTACTTTGCTGAAAAGCAGCAAAAAGAATCTTATTATTAGCTGTACCATCTTGAAACTCAAATTTTATTAAATCTTTTTGGTAATTAAATTCAGATGTATCTGGGTTTGTATTATCGGCATCAGCCTGTAGAACAGCGGTCTTATTCAAAAATAAGTCCTTTAGAAAAGCATTTTTATAAGCTGCACTAGTCTTGTCAGTTATTCCAGCTTTACTTGCTGTTGCACTTCCTTCAATTTGACCTTCTCCTAGAGCATCAACGACAATACCAAAATCAATAGATTTTAATTTGTCAGAGTCTATAACTGCTGGAATTTCTCTAGAATACAGGATGCTGTTACTAGAAAACAGGTGATTACCACCGATAACCAATAAAGATGACATGATTAATTACCTCCTATAATCTTGTCTACATTGTTTGGTACAAATGGCATTTCTTATGCGTCCTCATTTACTACTTGAAAAGTGTCTATAGAAGAACTAACAACAGTGCTACCTACCAATGTTTCACCATAAATAATATTAATAGGCACACCTTGTTTTGAATTATTTAAAAGTCCTGTGACAGAATAACTAGGGTCTTGAGGATCTTCTTGCCTGTCGGCTCCAAATGGCTTTGGATCAGGTGTGAGCATATCAGTTACACCAGAGATAAGCATATTGACACCTATTGCCAAAAATGTGCTTTGTAAAGCAGCACCTATTGTTATTCCTAATATTGTTGCACCTGCTCCCCATGCAGTAAATAAAGCACCAGCAGCTAGAAAGAAAAGTTCACCATGCACTACTGGGATAATTTTTATATCACTTTCTGTTTGCAAGTCTAATAAATCCTCAGTAATCCTTATATCACCAGCCATGATGCAATACTCTTGATCTTTTATATGTTCTCTTACTCCTTGAAAATTATTGATTAAAAAACTAAAAGCTTCCTTTGGACTTTTTGCCTTTATCTCAAAGCTAGACTGTCCAATAAATTTTCGTAATCTTCCATAAATTGTTAATTTAATCATTTATTTCAGATGGATATACAACAATAATAGACTCTGATTTAGGTTCAACAAGATAAAAAGGTAAATCTAAATACTTACAAGCCATTCTATCAGTATGACTAAAAGCCATTTCGCCATTGGGGTGGCTGTGTACGATACCAAGAACTTCTCCTTGATCTTCCCCAGCGGCATAGTCTAAAGGATCTATAACAAAAGATTTTTCTTTATATGCTTGTGATATGTTTTTACATTTCCAATAGGTTTCGACACCATCAACATTTATTAATAGTCCGCAACATTCTTCTGGATATGCATCTGTAGCATGGTCAAAAGCTTCAGTAGCCCAAATATATTCACTCATCATACAAACGTGCCTACGGCTGGGAATAAGTCTCTTGTGACGACTCTTTGAGGTACTAATCTATTTTCTAAATCATGTGCTGCTGTAAGTTCAAATTGAACAACCTGTCTATTCTCAACAGCCTTACGATCAATAACAAATATCTCGTCACGCAATCTATCTGCACTAGGAGTCCCAAATGGATTAGTGCCAGAGGAAAAATTAGAATTATCTAAAGCAGATGCTAATGGCATTTTTCTTGTAACTTTTGCATCTATTAAATCATTATGCGGAGTGACTTCATTAACTAGCTGTAAAAAATCACTCATAGTAACCACCAATCCTGTATTTGGATTTTGTACAATACCGCCTAAATTGGAAAAAGTAATTGTAGGTCTTGGCAAAACACCTGTGCTGTTTCTTTCAAAACCTTCAATTTTCACTGCTACTCTTTGATAAGAATTTGATTGAAAAATAACTTCACCAAACGAATTAAGGTTTGCACCAGCATGAAACCTATAAACAGTAGGCAAATTCTGTGGGTTTCCCGTAGCAATATGTTTACCAACAGTAAGCTCTAACTCAAAAAGTTCAATAATAGAACTAGGATTGATTTTGTTTAGTTCAGTAAAAGGTATAGCCATCAGGGTTCAAATACTTCTCTGAATACGCAGCTTAATCTTACTCTATTTAAAAATGGTATTGATCTTGGGAAAGAAGTGCAGACAAATTTTCTTGAAGTTGATTCACTGGGCAATGTGTAATCAAAAGATGCCCCATCATCTACCCTTGCATTTAAAAAACTTATAGCTGTATTTGCGTCAGTTTGCGATAATTCAAAAGTTAAATTTACAGACAAAGGATTCTGATTCAATCCCTCCGTCAAGCGTTGTTCAAAACCATCACCAAAACTCAAAGTATTTACTTTTGGTCTTGCATTGATCCTTGTATTATAAACAGGATTAGTAATTGGAAAAGTTGCCATTATGCTAATAAACCTCCAGATCGTTTTTGATTTATTATCTCAGCCTGTATAGCTGCGGCAAGCTGCTCACCAAACTGGTTTGACTCTTGATCGTTACCTTCAACAGCAGTGCCAGAGGCATCAACATTGATAACGATATTGTTTGTAACTGACTGTCCACCCATAGGAACAGATGGGATTATAGTTCCAGAGGCTCTTGGAACAAATAGCTCAGGTTGACGTTCACCAACAATGTAAGGCTGATTAGCTCTTACAGGCCCACCATCTGCTTTCATAAAAGTAAAGCGTGATACCTGTTGTGTGGGAGTTAATGATGGGGTTGGAGTCTTACCGCCAAATATGCTACCAAGAGCAGTTCCTAAGAATTGACCAAGACCAGAAACTGCTTGCTGCATAGCAACTTCAATAAGCTTTCTCTTGAGATCATTTAATACACTAATTGCAGCTTCACCTAAAGTCTTTGTCCCCATTGCAGCGTCTGTAAGATTTTGAACTACCCCTTGTTCTATTGATTGTCCTATTTCCATAAATTTTTCTTTAAGTTTTTCTGTTTCTTCCTGTTGTTTTTTTATTAATTCTGCTGATTTTTTCTTTTCTTCATTTTGTTTTTTTTGCTCTTCTGTTATTTGTTTCTCTGCCTCTAATGTTTCAAATCTTTTTTGTAGTGCTTCTAAATCTGCCTGAGCTTCCTCTAATTTTCTCTTTGCCCCTCTTTGAGCATTTCCTCTTGCTTTTTCTTGTTCTTTCGCTAATTTATTGACTAATTCTGTTTGCTTTTCAAGAGCTTTTGTAACTTCTTCTTCTCCTCCTTCTGTTATTAAATCTTGAAATGCTTTTGCTTCTCCTCTTGCCTTGAAAAATGCAGTTGCAAGTCCTCCAAGAGCTATAACTAAAAGACCAATACCAGTTCCAGCTAAAGCAATTTTCAAACCCATCAAAGACGAAGTAAGTGCAATAACTTTTAAATTAGCCGCAGCTAAAGCAGCACCAGCTATAGGTAGTGCTAATGCTACAGCTTTTGCCGCTAAAGCAATTCCACCAATTAATAGTGATGCCTTGCCAGCGTCAGAATTTACAAAATTAGTTGTAGCCTCAACAAATCTTGTAAGTTGTCTTGTGCCTTCTAATACTGCTGGTTTAAGTAAATCACCAAAGGCTCTAGATAAATTTTCTGTCTCATTACTAAGATTTTTAAATACTTGCGTAGGATCATTTTTTAATAATTCTTTTAAAAATCCGCTTCCCTCATTTCCTATTCTTCCCAAAGCCCTCAAAACAACATCACTTGTTAATTTGCCTTCAGCAGCTAATCCTTTAAGTTCACCAATCGTAACTCCAAGCTCTTCTGCTATCGGTGCAAGAACTGTTGGGACTTGTTCAGATATACTTCTAAATTCATCACCAGCCAGCCTTCCTGAGCCAAGAGCCTGTGCTAGTTGCCTAAATGCGTTTGATGATTCTACGGCTGAAGCACCAGCTAATTTTGCTGCTGTATTAAATCCAAAAAATACAGTTTTTATATCTTCAACACTTGTTCCAAGTGGAGCTAATCTTGCTGTTATATCTGTTATTCCTTCGAGAGCTTCAGTTGCACTAAGACCAAAAGCTTTCTGAGCATCTGCCGCAATTTTTTGGGACTTGGCAAAATCTGAACTGCTTTTAGTTAACAATTTAAGTCTTACGTTTAACCTTTCAAAGCTTGTAGATGTCTTAACTGCGTTTCTTGCTAATAAAGTAATACCAGTTGCAGCGATAGCAGTTTTTAAGCCATTAAATGAGTTTTGTAATTTATTTGTCTGATTCTGTACACCATTCAATGCTCTATTTGCACCACTGGCATCAACTCTTAATCTAACAACTGCCTCTGCCACAAATAAAAAAAAACCTTTACTCTATATTACCCCGAAATGCGTTTTTGTCGTTGCAATGCTTTTTTTTCGTCCTCAGTCTTAACCTCATAGTATGCAGCCCAATACATTAACTCTGCCTGAGTTATACCTTTTCTTAATTCTTCTAATGTTTTACCTAGCTCTGCTGCGAGGAATAGTTCAAATCTAAGCCAACTATCCTCTTTTAATCTTTTTTTGCTGTTTCTATATCAAGCTTGATGTCATGTAAAAACAATTCAAGATCATTTAATACTTTTTCTGGTAATAGCCTTTGAAGTCTCGGAGCATCTGACATATCAAAAGCTGGTGTTCCATCTTCTTTCTCTGCCATTTGACAAAGTAGTTGAGTTGAGACAGTAAGTGCCTCATCTGTTCCAGCTAACTGCTGTGCTTTAACACGATCAAATCTTGTGATTGGCTTAAAGTATAAAGTAGCAGTGACCTTTCCTTTTGAATCTTTTAGGTCATATTTACGTCTTGCAGTCATTTCATCTTGAAACGCTCCAAGAATTACGTCTGCGGTTCTTTCAGTTGCCATAAATAAATGCGAAGAATTTTACTTTTTAGATTGCTGATGTGATTGTGCCAGATGGCTTAAATGTGATGTTGATTGTGCTTACATCACCTATAGTTGAGCCTTGTTCAAAGTTTGTTATAAGGCCGCTAAAGCTAATCTTTTTTGTTCCGCTTGCACTGTCAGGAAAAAGCTCAAAAGATGCTGTTGCAGCGTCACCAGTGGTCAAGATTCCATCCATAAAAGTTGCAGTCTCTCCAGAGGCAGCGTTGTCATATTGAAGAACAGCAGATCCCTCACCTTCAATAAGTCCACCAACATAAGATTTGAAAGTGTCACCTTGAACAGTTGTTTCTTGGGTATCTTTAGTGATAGACATAGACCATTCTCTAGTGCCTAATACTGGGTTGACTGAAGAGCCGCCATCATCAAATTTGACTTGCCCGACATCACCTTTTACAGCAGCCATAACGATAAAAAGAAATATTTATAATTATATTAACCTTTTTTTGGTTTTTTTACAGCTTTTGTTTTTTGGCTTTCCATATATCGTCTGCATTGAGGATCCCAATACTTTGGATCTCTTCTACCTTTGACAGCTTCAATAGCGTCAAGCATTTCTTCTGTTACTTCAATCATGGTACAAGTGCCTCATATAATTCAAATGTTATTCTAATCTGTGTCTGAAATTTACCCTCTGGAGTAGATTGAAATATCTCTGGCCCTACTGGTGGGTCAAAACGTACATCAGAAACTGTTATTCTGTTAAATAAATTTCTTAATCTTGTGCAAATATCAAAATTCGCCCCTGCTCCTAGTCCTTGTTCTGTATAAATATTAAAAGTAATAAGACCCACAACAAGATTTGTTGCAGTGGTGCTTGAATTGGGTGCTTGCTGTGTAAGGTATTCACTTGATCCAAAGTTAGTAACACATTGTATATATTGATCAACAGTAGAGGCATCAAAAGGGACATTGTTAAAAACCAAAGGTATTGATGGCCCTATTCTAAATTCATCATTAAGACGTTTCTCAATAGTGGCTCTCACTGTGTTTAGGTCTGTAGCTGCCATCAGATGCCCCTCCTAAGTTGTTGCATGACATATTGCTCAAGTTCCTTACCTATAAGCTCTGGAAAGCCAGCAACAGTGTTTTGTCTTGTTCTATATTGACCACCCCATGATGGTGGTAAGTTAACACCAAAACAAACAGGCTCTGCATAAACAACATTATTTGTGACTGTTCCTTCTAAAGGTTTGATATCTGTCTGCCATGCTGATCTCAGTCTGCCAGTATCTACTGGAGTTGCTTTTTTTACTCTTCTAGTCCACTCAAGGGTAGTAGCTTGAACAAGATCAACAACAAGTTCCTCAAAAAAATCATCAATTTGATCTACTCTAATCTGTCTTGCCATGACTACCTCAAGAAAATATCAAAGCTGATAGCTGTATTGTCTTGCTCATTTGTATTAATCTGAACTACCTTATACTCTGTCCCGCTTATGACCACCCGATCAAATGTTGTTGGTGTGAAAGTTATATCTCCAGCAGATATAGTTAGTCGTTTGTCCTGACTAGAAACAAGGTCAGTTACTTCAGACCTTGATACGTTGCTCACAACACCCTTTATACTGACATCTGCTTTGACTTCACTCATTGAACCGCTAGTAGGGTTATATATTCCAGTCGTCACTCTTCTATAAGTAATGTCACCACCAAGAGCTTTGATAGTCTTAGAGGTTGCCTTTTTTAGTGCTGATGCAATGCTCATAAGTAGTAAGCAATAACAGCGTCACCACTTGCAACTTGAACACTTGTAATTACACCACAAATCTCTGCTGAATGATGCAAAGGTATTGCAGAAATAGTCGAAGATGTGTTCTCTTTAATGTTTTCAGCAACTAAATCAACCGTTGAATTTTTTAATGCAACTACTTTGCCAAATCTACCAGTAAATGCCTGAGTATGATCTGTGATGATTATTGCTGCTGGATAGTCGTAGCCGTAGCCCATTTTCAAGACCTCTTGATTTGTAAGTTTGCTCTTCCACCTATTCTAATACCCATTAAATAGTGGTCAACAATCGGTGGAATACGATCAATGCCCACAGCCCCATAAAATCTAGGAGTTATATTTATATTTCCAATATTTACTGAGGCAAAATCCTCTAAACCACTAAGACCGATACCATCCTTATTGTTATTTAAATAAACAGCAAGAACAATTTGTGCGTGCTTAACACGATCTGGAATTTCAGTATCAAGGTAATAGTCAGCGACTAACCTATTTGGAAAGCTTAAGCCATACAAGTTTGTGTATGTGTCAGGTTTCCTTACTCCTGATCTTGGCCACTCAAGTGCCTGTGTATCAGCAACTCTAGCCCCCAAAAACTTCTCACGATCAATTCTTTGGGTTGCAGTAAACAAAGCCCTGTTTTTCTGATCGTCAGTACTACTAGCCCATGCAGTAACATCATCAGACTCAGTTAGCCCATCTATAAAAGCTTGAGCCTGAGTTAATGTGACATAGCTGTTGGCTGAAGCACTACCGACTGTCGCTACTATTGAGATCGCCATTTACTGATACCTTTTTAGACTTACGTTTTGGTTTTGGCTTAGATGTGGAAACTGAAGCCGCCTTTTGAGCAGCTTCATTCTGTTCCCTCATTCGCTTAAAAGCAAATATAGCCACTAGCTAGATGCACCCTTTAGGGCAACAAAGCTAAGAACTATTGCTTCAGACTCAGATCCACTTGTCAAATTGGTAACAGATATTTTAAATGATCCGTCAGCAATTAAGTTGGCTTGTGCCATATAAGCTCCAGCAGTACCGCCAGAACTATGGTTTACAAGAACAACGTCAGTAGATGAGATTTTGCTGTTTGTGACAGTGAAGCTAACTTCTGCACCAGCACCTAAAGCAGCACCATTCATGGTGATTTGACCAGACTCAGCATTAAGAACAACAGTTGTTGATTTGTTAGATGCTTGAGTTACTGTCCCACCTGTAGTTGGGCCGATTAATGAACCAGCAGTTACATCAAATAAAGATGACATAATTGATTACCTCTAGTCGTTATTAGAAACAACGGTAGCTCTTACGATACCGATATTCTTTGTTTCGTAAGTTTTCGACCAAGAACCTACTGTTTCTAGAACTGATCTAGATGGGTTTACTGTTGACACAGCATATTTCAAACCTACTGGATGATATATGTAGTGAAGATCAACAGCCATTGCTTCCTCAAGAGCAAGAATGTCTCTATCTGTCTGTGTTCTGATTGGAGCTTGCTCACCTGTTACAACTGCTCCGTTCTGGAACATGAACACTGAGTACTCTGTGGAACTTCCAGTGTTAGTTACAGGGATGTCATCAGAAACGATAACTCTAAGACCCATAAATGTTGGAACTGTTGGGCTACCAAATGCGTTCTGTATAGAACCACCTGACGCTGTAGCACCACCACCATTGATATCTGTAGCTAGTACAAAATCAACTGCTCTTCTTTCAACAAGATCGTAATAAACACGAGAATGCATTGCGATTGTTGTAAGCTTGCCACCTTGATCGCCAAGTAATGACTGAGCCTTTGCAACGTGTCTAGGACTCAATGCTGTTGGTGTGTCACTAGATTCAGAATCAATAGTTAGATCAAATAATGCTGAAGCACTTGAGTTTGCATTGATAGAACCAAAAGCACCAGTCAAGCAAGAATATAGATCCTTCTGTTTCTGGTTGTTTACATAAGCAGCCATTTTCTGAGCAATAGCAGCCATAGGATCAACACTGCTTCCAACAGCAAGACTAGCTAAATCCCTTGCGGAAAATGCTCTTCCTCTGTGTAAGACTGCGGCAATCTGATCGCCTGTTGTTATCTTTGCTGGAGTTAATGATGTTGAGTCTGTTAAAACTTCAAAATCACCTGATAAGTTTGCAGAATATGATGGGATCTTTACAAAATCGCCACCTCTTTCTGCTGAAAGATTTAATTCAGCCAAAGGTTGCACAACCCCACTTTGAAGAAAGCTATCTGTCTGTGTAGTAGCCTCAATCAAATAGGGTGTAAACACCTCTGGAATAATTAAATCACTGCGAACTGTCGCCATGAAATTAATTAGATATGTTTACTTCGAGGCACAACCTCTGACATGGCACAACCACGTTGTCTATATACTAACCTGTTACTGCGTTTTTGAGCATATTATATTTATTAATATCTGTTCTATATAACCTAGCTTGCTCTGTAAGGTTAAATGAATCTGGTGCAAATGGGTTTTTATCAGTTGCAACAAACTCAGTCTGTACCTTTGTTGTTGTAGCTCCACCGCCTTGAGGTCTTGGGTTTTTCTGTACCCATTGAGGCATTTGAGACATTGCCCATTCTTTGACTGGTGTTCTGTTGTATCCATCAACAACAACAACTGTGCCATCTGTTTCCCTAGCAAGCTGTTCCTTACTTATACGGCTCAACACATATTGAGGGTCATGTACAACATCAGCAAGTGCTGTTACTGCTGGGGCTTCAACCTCTAGCTGTCTTTTTTCTGCTAGTAACTGCTCAATCTTTTGCTTTTGCTGTTCTTCTGCCTGTCTAAACTGATTTGCTAGTTTTTCTGTAGCCTCTTCATATCTTCCTTTAGCCTCAAGCTCTTCCTGTTCTTTTTTTTGCTTAAAAGCGATCAAAGCATTTACATCTACATCTTGAGGAACAGCTTTTGCAGCTTCCTTAGCTTTCTTGTAATCATCTAATATTTCACTATTAGATTTTCTTAGTCTTTCAACTTCTGCCTTCAATGCAGCCATTTCAGCTGAGTTATCAGGCTTGATTACTTCGTCTGCCATAAATAAAAAATTTACAATTATTCACAATACTAGCTCCACTTTGTCTTGTCTGCCCAAAAAGCTGCTGACATTTTACCTTTGGCAATATTTTTAGCGTGTCTAGCCTTAAAACTCTTGCGTTTTGCCTTATCTGCGTCTGATTCACCCTTTCTTGGCGGTTTATTCTTTGCTTTTGCTGTTCTTCTGCTTGTCTATACTGGGCTGCTAGTTTTTCTGTAGCCTCTTCATATTTGCCTTTCGCCTCAAGTTCTTCTTGTTCTTTTTTTTGCTTGAAAGCAATTAAAGCATTTACATCTAC
>Ga0115012_10001418_pt1 | contig 13954 bp, 16 predicted proteins | sample TroAtlMetagenome_FD_88706 | JGI IMG/M metagenome (GOLD analysis project Ga0115012, IMG submission 88706) | Marine eukaryotic phytoplankton communities from Atlantic Ocean - Tropical Atlantic ANT10 Metagenome | ecosystem: Environmental > Aquatic > Marine > Oceanic | place: Tropical Atlantic...
CAGGGTTACGATTCTTTCGAGTCCTGAGTTATGTAAAGTTATTTATACATAATACAATCTTATTGGTGTGCGGTCAACCCCCCTTGTGACAGTTTGTTAACAGTCACATAGGTTAGGGTGTTCGCCTGTAGCACAATAATATGCAGGTATTGCTACATCATCACAAGTGTATGAGTCTGGTACTCCTGGTGGGCTGAAATTACCCATACCTCCATTAGTACATCCTACTAAGAGTGGTGCTAGTATTAATAACTTCTTCATTCCTCCTCGTTAAGTTGATCTACCCAATCGTCATCAGGTGTGAATAGTATTGGACCTTCAGCAATACGTTCCTGAAGTTCTTCTAGGAGATCGTCATCATCCATTATGCATTAATATTGATAACACCAGATGAGAATAAAGTCATCGCACCTTGAGCTGTTAAGTTTAAAGTAGACTGACTACTCAATTGAGTAGCACCTGTACCCATCATATTAAATGTACCTTCAGATTTTATTAGACTGTTTAATGTAACCATTTGAGTCCAGTCCTTAGTAACTGTGGTCATTAAATCACCACTATAAGTTTCTTTAGCAGTAGTACCAGACTGAGTAAAGATATGATTACCAGTAATAGTCTGAGTGTTATTACCAGTTATGGTCTCTGTGTAGTTTTTATTTACAGTCAAGTCCATATTACCAGCAGTAAACTCCATCTTAGCATCACCTGTCTTTGCTGTCAACTTGAATGAGTGTGGTGCAGGAGTATTAGGCCACTTACCAACACCACCAACATCCACATGCAACCTACCACCAACATCAAGTTTCATCGAATCTGTTGATCGAATGTCTATTACTCCTCTAGAGTTAAAGTGCATCGTACCTTTCAAATGCTTCTGATGAAGCTCATAGTTACTCTCTAACTCATGCTTCCAAGGACCACTTGATTTGATATCAGCAGTAGCATTGTTCATAGCAAAGTTACCACAGTTAACCTCAAAATTACCTGCAGCCTTACCTGCTTCAATGCTAACCTTCTCACCAGATAAATGCAACTCCTGATCAGCATGTATATTAACATTCTTACCACCTATATGAACAGTATGAGCAACTGATTCTATATTAATATCTCCACCTATTTTAAGTGATAATGGTTTCTCTGCTTTTAAGAAATTCTCTATTTCTATTACCATCCTACCACCACACTTAAGAAGCATATCTCCTTGTGATCGTAGAATTATCTGACCACCTTGCTCATCCTCACCTACCTTAGCAGATCCTATAAAAATATTACCAGTCTCATCCATGTATATGGACTGACCATTATCAGTTGCTAAGAGATAAGTTGCTTTATCTTCATCATTAAGATGTCTCATCTCCTTAGTACCAAGGAGTCTAGTCTTAGACATCAATGCTGGATTAGTAGCAGACGATGGTGCAGTATCTGGTGGTACTGTATACTTACCACCAGTACCATCGGGTAAAGGCTTATTTTGTACATCCTTAAGATGTTGATCTACTGCTACTTTTGTTTCACTCATGTTGGACAATCCACATATCTACCAGTACCAATCTTCGCATATCCTAGCATAGATCTTGTATCACTGTCAAGACAACTCATGCTTGCTAAAGCTTTAGCACCATACCCATTCCCACCTATAATCTCAATAAGAGGTGCTGTATCATATACTGTTGATCTATCAATAACCTCAAAACCAACAACATATCCTTTATCATTAATTTTAGCAACCGCAACTGTTGAATCTCCATCAACATAAACAGTAGGAACACTAGTATAACTTACACCAGGTCTTATGAGAGTAATAGAATCTAGAACACAAGAAACTGCAACTGGTTTATAAGGAACATAATTAGTTCCTCTCTGTGTTATTCTGATCTCAGTAACACGACCATCACTATCCAACAAAGGAACACCAATAGCACCAAATCCCTGTCCAGTAATTGCTATAGAAGGTGGAATTATGTATGGATCTCCTGGATCATCTATAGGTATCTCAATAATCTTACCACCATCATCTACAATAGGTTCTGAAAGTGTTGGTGGTCTAAATCCTGGATCTTCTTCAGGATCTTTCAAAGGTGGTACAATTTCTTCTTCTTCTGCTAATATATGCACATGAGCTGCAGCACCAGTACCATTAATACTCATGGTAAGTAACTCTCTACCTTCAATAGTACTATCCTCTGCAATACCAACAATGATAACAGCTTTGTTATCATAAATCTCAAATGTACTAAAGAAATTACCACCAATAATATCTTCTTTAGTTATATCGGGACCAAATAATGTCCATCCCAATATAGTTCCATTAGGAATACCAGAAGATGATACAGTATACGTTATGAATTCTCCTTCCCTATACTCAAGCTTATCAGAAGTAATAGCAATACTTACCTCATCATCAATCAGTACATCAGGTGGCTCTGTATATGGTATGGTAGGATTATCTGGATCTGTTTCACCACCAACGATAGGTGGAATCACACCAGGTCTAGTTCCTGGTCCAATAACAGGGGGTACATATGGATCAGGATCATCTGGTGGTGGTACTGGTGCTAAACCTATAGTAACTGTAGCTTTCTGATTTATAAATTCTGCTTCTCCCACACCAGTAGAATAATCTATCGATACAGTAAAATCTTCTGGTGTATCGTTTTCATTATCCATATATGTATCGATACGAATAATTCTTTCTAATTGATTAGGACCAAATCCAAGAACACCTTCTACTTTTTCATAATCATCACCTTCAGTAGCAGTACCATCTGCTGTCTTATAAGCAATAGAACTAGAAGCTTGAGTATAACCACTTCTTCTTACTGTAACCTCTGCTGTATAACCTTCAATAACATTAGTATCAAGGATCTCATACTCAACCTTTCTTTCACTTGTTCTAGGATCACTATCACCAGGTGGTAATGTACCTGCACCTATATTAGGATTATCCTTATCACCATATATCAATTCATTCTTACCACCACCAGCAGTAATCAAAGGAGTACCACCGTATATAATACCACCAGTTATATCAGGTGGAGCAAAAGTCCTAGCATCGTCACAAACACTCTGACCATAATCCAATGGTCCGTCCTCTAGTGCTTCAATTAGATCATCTAAGTTATCCTTCTTGTCTTTCTTCTTAGGTCTGCTGCAAACTACATCCTCATCACCACACTCAGAATCAATACCACCACATGAAATACCAAGTAGAGACATAATCTTAAACAAAGCACCACCAACAATATTCAGTGCATTCCCTGCTATTTTAAGAATCGACTGCAGAGGTCCAAGTACACTGTTAAGTAATTTATTAACAAAAGACATAACCTTGTTAAGGATAGCATTAACAAAGATATCAATCTGACATGTTGCTGCTCTGAATACTTTCATCAAGTAGTTAAAGATCAACTTAGTAATAAAGTCAACTAACCTTTCAAATATATCCTCTATAGAGCATCCAATCTTAGCAAGCATAGCTTGCAACCACTGCTGCACAGATTCCATGATACCCTGAAATGGTGCTGTTATCATCTTAACTAAAGCATCAACACCTTTTCTAAGTGCAGCAATTATCTCGCCACGAATCCTTGCTAGAGCAGCTTTAATAACTCTAAGGAGTTTATTAATATATCCTTGTGCTTTGTTTTTATAACTAACAAGCTCTCCATTAACCTTATTAATTAAATAATCACCTATATTACCACCACTATCTTGAACCATTCTAAACAGTTCACCCATGATATACTTAACATCTGTTTTAGTATCTCCACCACACTCTGCATTTGCTAGAGCAACACAAACATTAGAACCATATGGATTTATAGGTGAGTTCTCCTTCTGATGCATAAGATCAGAAGCACAATATGTTCCTGGATCACTACCAGGAATTTGACCAGAAGCTATATTCTTATTATTCTCAGCATAATTAACTGCTAGATGTTTGTATGGATTAACATCTGGATGTCTTTTAGATGTGAATGCTAAACATGTTCCATCTTCAGACTTTAATGTCTCTGGTGCTGTTGATGCAGCATTTGGTGTCTGACCTAATGATGCTAATATTATAGGTCTTTGCTTATCAATATCAGTCCAAACACCAAATACCCAATCAGCAGGTTCTAAGTTAACAGTAGCACCCTTTCTACCACCAGTACCATATGGTGTAGTAAGAGGTAGAGTAGCATGTGCCCAAGGTAGATCTTCAGTTTTTACATTTGCACATTCATGAGTATGAACGCCAAGGATCCTCACCTTAAAACGATTAGACGCTTTAACGGTATCAATCTGTTCTACTTGGCCAATCCACCAAGTAGTACCGTCCTCTCCAATTCTATGGAGAGGCATTGAAGATTGAAAAGCAGGATCCATACGTTATACCTTAATCATCATACACTAGGCACTCAGGCTCATCAGGATGCATTTCACAGAATAGTTCAATAGTGTTAGGATCATGATGATCTCCACTATTAATCTCTTCGATATGATGCTCACGATAAGTTTCTAACTCATGGAGCTCTTCTGTAACATGCCTACGAGCTGCAGGGCTGGTTGTTGGGTCATCTAAAATGTCCCTATCTTTTTGGATATGTTCTTCTATAGTTTTCATCGTTGTTTACTCCGTTTGTTGGATACCAAAAGAATCTCTGTTTAATTTTAACACAGTAGTTACCTCTTGTGTTCTTTGATCAAAGAATCGGGATAATTTAGAAATGAGATAGAATCCACTATTAACTTCATCTATCCTATTATCCAATTTCTGATCCTCAGAGACTGACGAAGGTAAAATTACATTGATAACATCCCCAACACACAAATCGAGATTTCCTGGGACATCAATTCGTAATCCTTGTGTATTTAGCATAAAATTACGAGAAATGTTCTGTACTATATGGTGCTTACTATAATCCCAGAAGTTATTATCATTTTTATAACCAGGATCATCTGGGTCTCCGTGGTATCTACCCATGTAATTTTTCTCATGATCAACTATAGTTGATAAGATCCTTGTTGGATGCTCTGATAGCTTCTGCTGCATGACGTTTAACTTCTCTTGAGATCCCAAGTGAGCTTGATTATCCCATTGCTCATGCACCTTATAATTATATACCTCAAAATTACCAGAAGATATATCATAAGTTTGTAATTGTAGTGCATATGTTCCCAAACGCAATGCATGTATTAAATTTATCTCACTCTCAAAATTAACATTTATGATACTATCCTCACCTGCACCCTCTTGTTCACGTGGTTCATCTTTAAATGTTTTTATGGTCTTGTTATCACTAGAAAATTTTCCCTTAACATCACAAAGCTCATCAATTGATTTAAAATGATATCCCCTGTAATTCTCAAAGAACACATATCCAGCACTACCTCCAACTGATTTCTCATTATTTGTAGTAGTAGAACTATTACTACTACTTACATTAGAATTAACAGCAGAAATAGAATTATTACAAAGTGAATTAATTATTTGAAATGGTGACTTACCATTAGGATGTATCTTTACATTATTCTTACAAGGAGTTGTAAAAATATCTTTCTCTGTGTGAATAATATTTTCATCCTCTAAAATTTCTGTTGCTATGATATCAGGACGATTGCTTAAAGTTTTAGAAATCTTCATAGCTTCATTAGTAAGAGCTTCTGCTGATATCAATCCAATACTATATGTCTGTATCTTATTAGATACAGATCTATCACTAATAGTATATACTTTCAGGATATAATGATATTCTATCTCATCAGGTCCAGCAATACTCACATGTACATCTTCACCACCAACTATCTGGTTGACTACACTTTCACCCGAATCTAATACTCTAATATTAGCACTTATATAAGGATCACTAATAGATTCAAAATACGTTATAGATTGAACGCCAGGCAGCAAGTTCCAAGGCTTCTTAGAAACTGCATCTATAAGTTCTAACTTTGTTAAAACATATGAAAAAGCATTATTATTATTCTGCATTACCCAACAAGCCTCTGGAAGCTATTAAATTTATATAAATCAAGCAGTTTATTTTCAATAGGTATGGAAGAAGTACTCAAGACTGTAGATTGCTCATTACTTTGAGCACTAGCAACTTGTTGTTGTGATGTTGGTATAAAGACAAATATAGGACTATCTGATGTATCTCTACTAAGAGTAGCAACAGCTTCAGATAACTGACTATTCACACCCTTAGTCTTATCGACTTCTGCACCTGGGATAAATTGCTGCCAATTAACAGGTTTCCATCCCTCTGGTTTTACAGAATCAGAAGAATCCTGATAATCATAATGGAAGAAGTTACCAAGCTTATCGAACATAGGATCTTCTCCTTCAACTCTATTATGAATCATACCCTGACCTTTAAATTCAGTTCTACCATTTAAAACCTGAAGTGCTTCTATAAGATTCTGCTGTCCATCTTTACTCTGCAATAAAGATGCAATATCTGGAGAATGAGTCATCATACCTTTCTCATATGCATCATACTGACCATCTGCTTTAATAATCTCTTCAATAGTACCATCACCTCTTGCATATCTGTTAAGTATGGATGCAGCAACACCATAGATATCATCTGTACCTAACTTCGCTTCACCACTAATAGCAAATGCTAACCACTTATAATCCTCTGCAGTAAGACCCTTTAAGGTTCCAGTAGTATTCTTATTACTTGTCTGGAAGAACTTATTAGAACTAATCTTATTGAATTCATTACCTGTACCTGCTAAAACACCACTCAAATCTGTAGAGGCAACCTCTACACCTGTATTAGGAAAGAAAGATAAATCTTCCTTAATCTGACTGTCATCATTAGTATCAATATTTTTAGGATCCAAGGAATCAATAAACTGCTGATATTGATCATCATTCATAGGCACATCGAGATCCATTTTTCTAAAATCTATACCTGAATCTTCAAGTTTTTGGAGTATCAAATGAATATATTCTATCTTTCTATTACCAATTCTAGTATCATGCGTACCAAAACTAGCCATATCAAGGACAAATCCTAAAGCTTGTTGCAATCTAAACCAACCTTTCTTCTTCCACTCCTTTTCATTCTCAAGATCATCAATAAGCTCCGATATCATTGCCCTCTGTTTCTCATAATCTTGATTCTTAATCCCTAACGCTTCAACTTCTGCGTCAGTATTCATTCTCCAATCTTTTAGAGCTCCAGTAACAAATCCTGCTAAAATACTAACAAGACCTCCTTTAGCCATATTCTTAAAATTAACATTTTTTAGATTCCTTGGATCCGCTTTGTTTAAGAAAGCTTTCCAATTAAATTTTCCTTTTACAGGTGGTGGTTCTTGCTTGATCAGTTTACCAGGCGTAACATCAATCAAATCATCAAGATTCTCTTCTATAAGATCTTTTGTTCCTTCTTTAGCCGTATTATTGAAGGTATTGGTATTACTAAAGGTTTGACTGTTATTTGAATTTTGGAAATAATTAGTCTTTGGCTGGAATTGCGTCCTATTACTACCTTTTATAGGTTCGTATTCTAACTCAAGATCCTTAAGGTAACTATTCTTAAAATCAAATTTTTGTCTAGTATCAAAAGGTAATGAACGTGTATTAAATATATTTTGTCCTGGTAGTTGATTTTGATCATATAACGGTGTTATATTAATCATCCTCCTCATATTTTTCCAACTAAACTTATCAACACCTAAATTATTTTTATTAAGATTAACTTTTTGATTTTTAAGATCTACATCAATATTTTTACTAAGATTAGTCTTAACATTACTAGAAACTCGTGCCTTGTTGGTATTAAAAGCTCTGTTTTGTAGACTCCTTAATGCATTTGCAGCAACAGCAGTTTTAACTCCAGCACCCCCTTTAATTAAAAGCAATACCTGAAGTATATCTGCCAATGAACCTAATAAACCATCATTACAAGAACAATCCTTCTTCTCTTTCTTTTTATTCTTCCAACCTTGAGTACCAGAAAGAAACTCCTCATCCTCTAGTCTACTCTCTTTCCTCAATCTATCCGCATTTGAGACCTCATCTCTTTTAATCTCAATAAACTTCCCAATTAAATCGTTTTGACCTTTCAATAAAAGAGTTTGCTTCTTCTCTTCTTGAAGCTCTTCTCCAGCCATTACCATAAGAGGATCATCTGGAGTGATGATCTCTAAAGCATTATTCCTACCAGTAAGTGCAAGTAAACTATTAGCACCACTTATTATAAACTTATCTACAGCATCAATAGAATCCTGAACGAATTTAATATTAACAGGATCTATAGGATTATCACTTCCTTCTCCACTCTTTCTTCTTTTACGCAGCTTCTTATACTCTTCGATAAGAGTATCAGCAAGACTCTTATCTGATGAAGTATTTTGATATCCTTGGGTTCCTGAAGCCATTATGCTTTTTGTTGCTGTTTCTGTTTGAGTTCTTCAAGATATTGGGTTAGAAGTGCAAGATACACTATTCTCTCCCAAGGCATCATATTATCTAGTTCTGTCAAACTATATTTATGGTGCTGCATTAAAGCGAAGTTAGTTTGATAATACTCCTCCAAAGAAGTGTGGAAGAGTGCTATGCGAAAAAACTCTGCAGCCCCTCTAAGGTATATGTAGACGACTTCTTAGTATTAGGGTTAACAACATCAAATGTATGTTGCAGCTTAGGCATTGTTTCAAAGAATTTTGACACCTTATTAAACTGTCTCTGAGTAAGACTTTCAATAAATTCCTTAAGTTCTTTCGTTGTACATTCCTTTGCTTCTGTTACTTCATCATCTTCAAATATCTGATCTATAGAATTAACAATAATATCTAGACCATCCATATCAGTCTGATTTCTAAGACCAATATCAACAAAATGATCCAACCTAGGATATTTCATAATAACACCCACAGTCTTATTGATCATAATCTTGTCAGTATGACCTTTTGGTTTAACAACTTTAATATCATTAATATTAATAGTATGTGCTACCTGTGTTTCATTATCATCTTGACACCTAACATTAATAGTAATCTCTTCTCCCACAGAAGCAGCACGAACTCTGAGAAATAGATACTCTAAATCAAAACTAGGTAAATCTTCAATTTTTATACGAGTTGAAACACACGATTTTAAAACATCAACAACTGCCTGTGTTATCTGCTTTTCATCTTCTGAGTCCATTGCAATAAGAAGGACTTTCTCTTCTTTAACAAGAAATGGACGGTATTTAATCTTTTTTCCGTTTGATGGTAATTCGAGCTCATAGGTAGGAGCAACAACCTTTGGTAAAGCCATAATGTAGTTTTCTTTTATTTAGTACGAAATATTATAAACAACAATGAGTCTGAGATCTCCTGGTGTTGTTGGGCACATTGCATGGTAATGAGATCCATCAAATAACAACATCTTACCTTTCTCAGGTTTAACTTCATGTTTTACTGGGATAGGATCATTCTCCCAATCAATAGTCTTGTATGGTATTATAAACTTTGAAGAGTCCTCTTCTAAATTCTTATAGTTAGCATTTTTATCAAAAATATAAGTACTACCAACTACATTATTAAGATACAAGATAGCAGTGTAATGATTTTGAGGATAATCTACATGAGGGTCACTGCAATGAGCGTATGGAAAATTATACGTGCAGTTTATGTTTGCTCTAGTTATACGCTTATGTTCTAGTTCATTATCCTCCAGAAAGTCTTTAATGATTTTCTTAAAAAATTTCCAGTATGGTGAATCAGAGAATAAACCATTAGTAGGTCTCTTAGAATGTCCATGTATCAACTCATGAGAAAATTGAGGAAACATGTCTGAAGTAGTATGATCCTCCCACTCCCATTTAATACGTGGAGCTCCTTTACTCCTATCACGTTGTGTATTAACACCATAAAAGCAGTTATCCATGAAGTCATCTACGACTGCAGGATTCCTGATCATCTTTTCTATTTTTTCAATCATAATATAATTATAGCATATATTAGCGTTATTGACCTCTTGACCAGCCATTTACCGTTTTTTGGCCAAAGTCACCAAATTCAGGGTCATCAGTATCCATAGATGGAACACATTGATTCCAACTCCAATCAGCAATATCATTATAGATCACATGATGCTTAGTGTAATGAAATGTTGCTGTAGCTTTAGTTATCTGTGAAGCACCAAATGATAATGGTATAGACTCAACAGTATATGGATAAGCATCTTGAAGTACATGTACCCCAGAAACCCTTTCAAGTGCTGAATTAAACCCTCTTTCTACCTTTGCTATCATAATAGTACAAGTATAATCATCTGGATATCTAACTCTAGTAGTTCTAAACCGACTCTTAATATCTCTACTAGTTATTCCACCAAAGCTTCTACCAGTAGTTCCTGGTGCATATCCATCCTCATCCATAGCATCACCTTCTCCAGAACCAGGTTGATACTCAGCAAATATATACTGCCACCAAGCATTAACAAACTTAAATGGTTCCATATTAGCATCACACATCCATCCTAATTGAACATCAGTGTAAAGCTTAGTGTGAGCATATGATATAGATCCTTCTCCTAGAAGTCTCCCTTGTAACTGTCCAGTCGCTGCTTGTGAAGGTGGTAATTGAGCTTCATCACAAAATCCTTCGTATATATCAGCATTAGTTACAACACTATCGATATATTTCTTCAACTTACCATCCATATTAAATTTTACAGCGAATCCATTGGACATCGCCATACCGCCTTTCTTAGCGATATCCTGAACGTATTTTGGTATTGAGGTGTTAGGCACTCTAAATATCTAAGTGTATCCATTTTATTTAGGATGGCTTATTCAGGTAAGTATAAACCTAAGAATCCTAAGAAGTATAAAGGGAACCCAACACAGATCATATACAGATCAAATTGGGAGAAAAAATTTATGTACTTCTGTGATTCTACGGACTCAATTCTTGAGTGGGGTAGTGAGGAAGTAATTATTCCCTACCGTTGTCCCACTGATGGTAGAATCCATAGGTATTACCCAGACTTCTACATCAAAACTGCTAAGAAACAGAAATACATAATAGAAATCAAACCAAAGAAGCAAGTTAAAGGTCCAGAAAAAAATCCTAAGCGAAAAACTACTGCTTGGAAGAAATCTGTCTTAGTCTTTATGAAGAATAAAGCAAAATGGAATGCTGCGGAAAATTGGTGTGATGATAGGAGTATGAAGTTCAAGATCCTAACGGAAGATCAACTACATGTCTAAACAAACAATATTTGAACAAGTCAAAGAAAAAGCAAGTAGTAAGGAACAAACTTCCGCATGGTACAGGAAGCAGGTTCGTCTTATTGCTAAGAACTATACTGACGTTGAAAAATTGATAAGAGAAGATAAGCAAGAAAGCTTAACAGAAGATAATTTCCAAGATACTAACCGAGTTCGTAATAATGTAAGGGAAGGTCACCTATATCTCTTCGAGTATAAAGCAACTAAAAAGTACCTACCATACTACGATCAGTTCCCATTAGTGTATGTTACTAAGAGGTCATCTTCCAATGATTTCTTTGGTACAAACCTACATTATATCAATCCAAAGTATAGATACACTGTAATAAAGAACTTAATTGAGAACAACACACTCAACGTACCTAAGATAACCTTCCATAAATACTTAGATAGTAATGTTCTAGGTAGATTCTTAGACCTCGGTAAAGACGAATGGTATACGGCAATATACTTGCCTATTGATAATTTTATACGTGATAAAAACGGACGTAAGCTTCCTGTGAGGAAAGATACCGTCTGGAATAAAACCTACGAGAACCGAAGATACAGAATCAAAACTAAAAGGTCGATTGAAGATTATAGTGATGAACCAACTATTCTAATACCATAAATGTCTACCGAAAGGAAACAATTAAGATACCCCACAGAATTAGCAAATACAGATAACTCAGATTATCTACAATTTGGATTCTACAAATATTATCCAGCTTACCGAAAAAGTGGTAAAAGTAGTAATAGGGTAGATAACTACAATCAAACTACTGGTGCTAATACTTGGGAAAATAAAGGAACTTCTAGTTTTTGGGAAGGTGGTAACTCAGAAGCTTCTAAACAAAAAAGAATTGCTCAAAAAATGAATTCTCCTGCTGGTAACTTTGGAAGACAGCAAGGACCAGATATATTTTTATACATGCCACCTGATGTTAGTACATCTTTTGCTGCTGACTGGGGTGGTAAAGAAATAAACAATGCAACTGCAGGTGGATTAGCTGCTTCTTCAAATATACAAGCTGGTGATTTGGGTGGTTTGATGGATAACGTGCTTTCGGGTCTTACAAGTCTTGGTGCACTACCTCAGTCAACTGCAGCAAGACTTACTAAAGCAGCTGCATCTGCTGCTGGAAGTAGTCTTAATATAAATGATGTTCTAGCAGGTACTACAGGAGTCATGTTAAACCCAAATGTTGAGGTTTTATTTGGTGGTCCAAAACTACGTAATGTTAGTTTTGCATTTAAGATGTCTGCTAGGAACGAAGAAGAAGCAGAAGTTATCCATAATATATGTACAGAATTTAAAAAACATTCTTTGCCTCAACTTGGTGGTGCTAGTATGCTACTAGATTCATTTGCTTCTATTGCTACTGGTGTTGAAGGTGTTTTTGATAAATCTAAAATGACTGGAGACTATGGTAATTTCATAGAAGTACCAGATTTAGTAATGTTGAAATATATGAAGGGTTCTAAGATGCACCCATATCTATCTCAATACAAATCATGTGCTCTAACTAACGTGGATATCAATTATACACCAGATGGAGTATATTCAACCTTTATTGGAGGTTACCCAACAGCAGTTGAACTTAGAATAGGTCTTGTAGAAACAAAACTTGTCTATAAACAAGAAATAGGTCCACAAGTAAAAAATAGTGGAGCTAAAGGTAATAATGAAAACGTAGGAAGAACCTGGAGTTACTAAATGTATTTTGCTACTCAACCAAAAATAGAATACGACTTAAAACCACAAACCTTTCCATTTTCAAGCTCTGATTTTACCATTGCGAATAACTTCTTTAGAAGGGTATCTGTGGATGAAGATGCTTTTGGTTTTGTTGGATACTTCAACAAATTCGCTATTCCTGATGATGTGAGGATAGAAACTCTAGCAGAAGGAATCTATGGATCTCCTGATTATGATTGGATTATTGCTATATCCAATAATATAACAAATGTCTATACTGACTGGCCTTTATCGGAAAATGCTCTACGAGTTTGGGCAGAAGAAAAGTATGGAAACGACATATACAGTAATATTAGATATTACGAAATTAGCGAAGATGTTAAAAATGACGCAGGAACGATATTTTTGAAAAAAGGGCAAAAAGTCGATAAAACCTTCTATGACGGTAATTTCCAATATAACTCTCAAGACGCAAATAACACAACTATCACTGTTGCTGGAAATACCATATCTAAAGCTATTTCGGTATTTGAAGATGAAACAAGAATAAATGAAAGTAAGAGAGAAATCTACTTACTCAAAAACCAGTATTTGTTCGATTTCGTACAAGACCTAAAAAAGCAGAGCACCTACAAGAAGTGCTCTGCTTACGTTAATAACAAATTAAAGAAAACTCTAGTCTAGCTCGACTTTTTTGAGTAAAAATAGTCGGGGATTTTTTTCCCGAATTGCCAGAACTAGAAATCCAATTTCGCCACCTTAGAAGGCTTTGGGGTGTGTTACCACATCCCCATGAATCTCACCTATATCATCGATATGAGCGTGATCAACTTCGATATGAAGTTTCTTATCATACGCATCAGCTATTCGCTCAAGAGCATTAGCGATACGAAGTAATTCATCACTCACTTAGTCTTCCTCTGCTAAACTAGCAAAGTAACTAAGTGCATCATCATCACTTGTTTCCTTCTTGTTGAACTTAGGTGCAGAAGATGCTGCTACCTGCTCAACAGGTACTGGTTCAAACTGTTCCTCTGCCTGTGCTCTGAAAGCA
>Ga0115012_10001419_pt1 | contig 13948 bp, 10 predicted proteins | sample TroAtlMetagenome_FD_88706 | JGI IMG/M metagenome (GOLD analysis project Ga0115012, IMG submission 88706) | Marine eukaryotic phytoplankton communities from Atlantic Ocean - Tropical Atlantic ANT10 Metagenome | ecosystem: Environmental > Aquatic > Marine > Oceanic | place: Tropical Atlantic...
CGATGCAGACGCCGATGCCGATGCCGATGCGGACGCCGATGCCGATGCGGACGCGGATGCAGACGCCGATGCCGATGCGGACGCGGATGCAGACGCCGATGTCGATGCCGATGCCGATGCGGACGCCGACGCCGACGCCGATGCAGACATTGATATCAGCAGACTTACCATCGAATGGAAAGGCGCATTCGTCGACGGCGAACCGGTCATGGCAACCGCTGAAGTAGAACCCGGCGAGATTGAGTTTCGCGGGCACGAGATCGCGTGGTGGTTCACCGATGACCGATACTACTCCATCGGTGGAGCGAGCTATGTCTGTGTCGTCTTTGCGGACCTCTACGACGCAATGGTGACGACCGAGCCAGATGGCTGGACAGGCTGGGACGATATGTTCTTCACGTACGACCCCGGGGCTGTCGAGTGGGAATCAGATGGCGACGCCTGCGACGCCGCAGCTGCCGCATTCGGTGTGTCCACCATGGAAGAGTACGCGGCATCACAGATCATTGGTTTTGGCTACGGCCCCATGAACGACCCAGAGTTTGAGGACGCGCTCTCTGACTCAGTGGATACCGACGACTGGGCCAGCGAATGGGAAGGGAACGCTCACATCGGCTGGCTGTGGGAGAGCTTGACTGGAGAATTCGTTCTCAACGCCTTCAACTACGGCTTTGTGTACGAGATCGACAGCGCCTGGGGGCTCGTGGCCGATGACGAGGGCTACCTCATCGATGTCGACGGCTCAGGTGATGCCTCGACACCGGTCGATGGCTACTACCGGACGCGGGCCTTTTACGGCTACACCCTCTAAGCTGAACCCGTCACCGCCTTGTGCCGTCCCCTATTGCTGCGGACTGGCCGTCTCCCGGAATTCATCCTCGACGTCTGGGAACGTGGCCAGGTATGCCCGCGTGGCTTCACTCAAGACGTCACGATGAAGACCTGATGGGTCACCAAAGACAAGCTCCGCCAGCGTCCGCTCGATCCCGAACTTTGCCAGCTCCACCATCGCACGGTCCCGGTCGAGAACACCCTCCGTGAACACCACGCGTTCGCTCTCGGCACCCGTGCGCTCGCCGACGAGCCATGAGACATACTGCAGCGCGAGATTGCCTTCACGGGCACCCCGTCCCCCGTGAAAGTAGCCGCGAAGCTGGACGCGCTCTTCCGGGGTGAGGAGTGCATAGAGCTTCTCCGCCTGCTGGTGAATCAAGTCCACATGCAGTCGGGCGCTGTGCGTGAACCCATCCCGCAGCAGGGGAAGGACCTGCTGAGCGAATGCACGCAGCTCTGCTTCACGGATGTCCTCTTGGTGTTGGGCGGTCTTCGCCAGCTCAAGGGTATGGCCAATCAACGCGCGCTGAGACTCCTCCAGCTCCTCGGGCAGCTCGAATGACTCGAGCTCTGTGCGAACGGTCTGCAACTCGCTCACGAACCCCTCCAGCCAGGCCTTACGGTCACCAAAGCTCAGATCAGAACGATGGACCTGAATCACCACAGCGAAGGTCGCGTGCCCGATGATCTTGAGCTGATCGTAGGCCAACGGCGGCACAATCGTGTACCCCGCGACCTCTTGGTCTCCCCGATAGAGCTTGATCTCCCCGTCTTCGAACATGATGAGCGGTCCCAACTGCTGACGCTCCGCTACGACGACCTCGCGGAGTGTTTGATGCATGCGACCATTGAGCGCATTGAGTGCAGGCGAGAGTTCAGCAGGCGGACCCGCTGAGGCTGGCCCCATAGAGAGCAGGGTCATCACCAGGGTGAAGGGAACGATTTGCTTCAATCTCATGCCTCAGACCTCCATCGTGTTCACACGAGCCACCGAGCTCAATGAATGGGTCATAGCCCGACACCGGCCAGTCATCGTGCCATGACCTGATGAATGCGGCCGTACCGATTCACCTGTCACGGTTCACATGATGAACCCATATTATTGTGTTTCAACGTATTCACTTGGTCATTTTCACGTAGACTCACAACCTCGGAGGGCCCATGCGTGTCGCCTTGATTTCCTTGTTGATGATTCCTTTGATTGTTGGCTGTGAGGGTGAAGACAAGGAACAGTCCGTGATCGACGCTGACGCTGACGCTGACGCTGACGCCGACGCTGACGCTGACGCTGACGCTGACGCTGACGCTGATATTGGCCCGGACTGCGAAACAACACTGGGGACCTTCTCGGGCCAAGTGCTGCGTTCTCTGCCCTGGGAAGGAGACGAGACCCCAGCCGTCAATGCCCGGGTGTTCGCTCAGAGTACCGCTGACGGCGAAAGTGCGATTGAGATCTTGGCCGACTCAAACGGCGAGTTCTCTGTGTCACTCCCTGAGGACACCTACAACATTCGCGCTGAGAGCTCAGACGGTTGCGTATCGGACGGTGAATCCATGGAGCTGGTAGCCTGTGGGACAGAGAACCATACGCTGAGACTGATCGACTGCCTCGAGGGTGGCGGCTACGGTAGCTACGGATCACCCAGCTCACCGTGACCCCATAGATGGCGCCCAATGGCTCTCAGGGTGTTGGTATACTGCGAACCCTCCTCAGTACCGGTGGTGGCCATGCTCGCTCAACGCGCACTCACGTTGTCTCTCCTCGGGGCCGGCTGCTCAGAAGCCGCACTCAAAACATTCAATGCAGAGCCCACTGCGACCATTCTGTCCCACGCCGACAGTGTGACGCTCACGGCTGGCGATGAGACGGCATTGTTTGGGTCCGTATCCGACCCGGACCACGGACCGGCTGACCTGCTCACGGTGTGGCGAGTAGACGGTGAAATCGCCTGCGAGGACATTGTGCCCGCCTTCGATGGCCACACTTCATGCGTGACCACACTTCCGGTCGGAGAGCGAACCATCGTGCTGTCTGTTCGCGATCCAAAGAATGCCAGCGGAAGCGACTCAGTGATGGTCACAGTTCAAGAACCCATCCCCAATACCCCTCCAGAAATCACCATGACTGACCCGTTCGAAGGTCAGCGCTATTGGGCCGATGAACCCATCGAGTTCCGCGGACGAGCGATTGATGCTGAAGACGGATTCGACACCCTCGTGGTCACCGCTGAGAGCGACGTCCAGGGAGCGCTATCCCTCGACGGCGCTCTTGATGTCGATGGTCTATTTTCTGATTTCGTCTCTCTTGCTGAAGGTCTTCACCTCATCACCGTCACCGTGGTTGATTCTGACGGAGGTACGGCCGATGACCAAGCAGTGATCGAGGTCTTGGCAGCCAATGGCGCCCCCAGCATCGATGCAGTGACTGTGAGCCCAGACCCGGCCCTCGTTACCGACGAGCTCACCTGTACATACACCGGGTTCATTGACCCGGATGACGATGGCGACGAATCCCGACTCGAGTGGACCATCAACGAGATCCCTGCTGCGGAGACAAGCCCCATCTTGTCCAGCGGATTTGTGGCGGGCGATGCGGTTCGGTGCACGGTCACCCCCAACGACGGCGACCTGGATGGTGACGCCCTCTACGACGAGATCGTCGTCGCCAACTCTCCGCCACGCATCGGCTCTGCATTCATCAGCCCCAATCCCGCGGTCGCTGGCGACGCGCTGGTGTGCGCGCATGAAGGCTTTGAGGATGATGACGGCGACCTGGATGCGTCTGAAGCAGAATGGACAGTCAACGGAACGCCTGCCGGAACAGGGTTCGCATTAATGACCGGTATTGTCGGCGGAGATGTGGTGGCGTGCACGGTGACACCGTTTGACGGTGTCGACACGGGCGAGCCGGTCACCGACTCTCTCGTTGTACAGAACACTGCCCCCTCGGTCACAACAGTCACCATCGTTCCTTCGACGGGAGTCACCGCCACCACCTCACTGACCTGCTCAGCGGACACAGAGGACATCGACGGCACTGAGCCGACACTGGCCTTTGAGTGGAGCATCGACGGCTTCCCCGCCGCGACAGGACCCGATCTTGACCTGGGCCCGATGGCCACGGTTCGGGGAGAGACCGTGACCTGTACGGCCACAGCCACCGACGAAGACGGTGCCTTCGATACAGCCACCGCATCGGTGGTCGTCGGGAATACAGCCCCAGAAGTATCCGAGATTACGCTCTCTCCCTCACCGGTCCGAACCCATGACACCTTGTCCGCTGTGTCCACGATGTCAGATGCGGACGGCGACTCCGTCTCGGCGTCGTACCGGTGGTGGGTAAACGATGCTCTCGTGGCCGAATCCGGTTCCGCACTGGACGGCTCACTCCACTTCCAAAAACATGATCTGGTGGAGGTCGAATCCACACCGTCCGATGGGACCGACCTGGGTGATCCGCTCCGCTCCGGCCCCATCACTGTCGCCAATACACCACCCACAGCACCGACTGTCCACATCGATGCGGATGAAGCAGAGTGCCACTCAATGGACTTTGATGGAGTCGATGATGCCGTGACCGTAGGCCCTCTGGGCACCTCAGGACGCTGGACATTCGAGGCTTGGGTTCAGTGGGACCCAAGTGAACCAGGCACCCTCTTCTGGAATGAGTGCTTTGCCATCGCAACATTCTCGACACGCTCTGCGTTCTATCTGGTCCATGACAATGAGTGCGACGGCAACAGCGACTACTTCATCGATGGAAATATCGATGCCAGCCCCTTGTCTGACGGCGCCTGGCACCACGTCGCGGTGACATACGACGGTGACTTCGAGGCCTTCATCGATGGTGCGTCAATGGGTCGAAGTACGCCCACCTTCGACTCACATTCATCCGGTCCATACCCAGGCGGCCTGGCAGCCCAGAGTGGTCATTCCTACGGCGATGCGCGGGTTCATGCAGTTCGGGTGTCTTCTGACGTCCGCTATACCGAAGTGTTCACTCCGCCCCGTCGGTTTGACGCGGATCCGACCACTGCAATGCTGTGGACCCTCTCTGAACCTGGTGTCACCACCATCACTGACGAATCAGGGGCTGGACACCACGGCGTCGTCGAGGGCGGGACATGGGTCGAAGACTGTCCCGCGGGAGGCTCGATTGAGGCGCTGGTCTGCGCCGTGCACACACCATCGTCAGACGATGACGATGACGCCATCTCGTATCAGGCAACATGGACTGTCGACGGGATCCTGTTTTCCGATTCGGACACAACAGTGTGGCCCGGAGATACCATCAGGAGCGATGATCTCGGCCCCGATGAGACATGGGTCTGTGAACTCACCCCGAATGACGGCGAGACCGACGGAAGCTCCTCGACTGCCGAGTGGGTGACCGACAGTGAACCCGAGGACCCCATTTCATCGCCAGACGATGGGCCCGGCCCAACGGATGGGCTTGATGGTGAGATTGACCCAACGATTGAAGCCGAGCATGACGCCGTCTTTGCTGCGCTGGCGGTCACGCCGGACGGCAGTCGGGTGTACGCAACCCGTGCGTTCCGTGACGACATCATCGCGGTTTCGGCCGACGATGTATCGTTCATTGCATCCATCGATGTCGGCGGAGAGCCTTCCGATGTGGAGGTGTCACCCGACGGCACTCGGGCCTACGTGGCCGTGAACACCTCACCTGGTCGTACGGCCGTCGTCGACATCGATCCCAGCAGCCCCACCTACCACACAGTCTTGCACTCGATAATCTTGGGCGGCAACGGTTCGCTTGGATTGGGTGTTCATCCAGATGGCAGCCGGGTCTTGTCGGTGACCCAACGCCCAGGCCCCGGAACAGTGTTTGAGATTACTGCGACGGAGCATGCTCTGGGGAGAACGTTGACTCCTTCCGCGGCAGGCACCTCCCCCACCCTGCATGATGTCGCCTTCTCCCCTGATGGGACCACAGCCTATGTCTCGATCTTCCAAAGCTCGGGTGACAACAATGTGGTGGCGGTATCGATGGACTCCTTCTCTATCGTCGCAGGCATCGACTTGACGCTGCCATCGATGGGCGGCGGTCCCAGCAACATGGCCGTCACCAACAGCAGTACGGGGCCTCGACTGTGGGTCGCTAACAACTCCTGGGAAGACGATGGATTGACGGTCATCGACATGGACACGGACACGGTCGTCGTGCATGAGGAGCTGGGATCCTACGCGGGGCGTGTTCCAGGCTTGTGCGCCACACCGGATGGACACACCGTGCTCATGGCACATGAAGGGCTGCCCATCCGTTTCTACGATGCCTCGACGGTCACTGTGGTCCACGAGCATACGGAACGCAGCGACCACTACAGCTGCGTCGTGGCCCCCGACTCTGCGGCATTTTTTGTGGCGACCGCGTCGGGCAGCATCATTCGAATCGACATGGACCGCGTGTTCGATGTTGAGGGCACCCCCGACCCACCCGTCGAGACCACAGGTGACGTGACCGGCGAGCCTGACTTGGTGTACAGCGCCAGTGAGTGCTTGTTCTGCCCTGAGGAGGATTGGTACGCGCCCTACAAGGCGTTCGATGACAACACCGGTACGTCGGCCAGCGGATGGTACACGACATGGACCGGCTCACCTCAATGGCTCCAGGTTGACTTCGGTGAGGGCAACGAGAAGACCATTCGCCACTATGGATTGATGGGCGCCACGTTCTCCGCATCGTACTCGGCCCGAGACTGGCAGCTGATGGCCAGTACCAATGGCGTGGACTGGAGCGTGATGCATGAGGTGTCCGGCGCGTCATTGACCTACGTGATGTGGGGGGGAGAGCCGTTCAGCAACTACAGCTTCACCAATGAGACCGCGTTCCGGTACTGGCGCCTTCTGGTGACCAACAATTCGGGCGGCGGTGAAATGGGAATTGTCGAGGTCGAGCTGATGGAGAATCTGTAGGGGCTACGATCTTGATTGAATGACTGTACCCGCGATGTCCTTTGCCCTGGACTCTTGTCGGGGTGGACGCGCAAACATGCCACTGAGCCGCACACTGCGAGACCCAGCAGTCTGTCGGATTCTGAACCTCCCGCTTACTTTTCTTTTGTTCCAAAGCAACCTCACGTAGACTTCCCACCTCGGAGGGCCAATGCGCCTTTTGCTCACTTCTCTGTTGATGCCCGCCCTGGCCATGGGCTGTGGCGACGATGATAAATCGTCTGACTCTGACGGTGTGGTGTACGAGACCAACTGTGAGGCACTGGCTTCACTGTTTGTGACCGATGCCGTGGACTCCGTGGATGACTGGACCGGGTACTGGCTGTGCTTTGAGGAAGAGAACAACTGCTCTGGACCGGAGTGCACTTGGGAGCCGGATGACCTCGACGACTACGTCCTATCGGAGACATGTGCAGATGCAGGCAGCTGCACCATCGATGGTGAAACCATCGAGGAATGCCAATCCATCGAGAACACAGGCTTTGTGACGGTGGACTGCGACGCTGACGGCGAGATCTCGATCACTGCGAATGGCCTCCCGGGACACACATTTGAGAACTACGCCCTCTCCGGTGAGCTGCCCCCCCTGCTGGGCTCTGCGGAATCGAACGCGACCTACACGCTGTCGACATCGCCCGTCTACAGTGGCGAGAGTGATGTGTTCGCCACAGGTGGTGGGACGGCCGCAGTAGCAGTCAACGGCGTCAGCCTGTTCAACCAGTTCACTGGAACAGGGACGGTGGCTGTCACAGATGAGACCGTGGACGACTGCGGCGGACATCCAGCCAACGGTACCTACCACTACCATGCATTCCCTGAGTGCGGTGAGCTGGCGAACGATGACCGAGTCGGAGCTGAAGGCCTGCATTCTGGACTGGTGGGCTTGTCTCTCGATGGCTTTCCCATCTTGGGCCCCTACGGCCATGACAATCCATCAGACCTCGGCAGTGACATTGTCCGGCTCGAGAGCTGCTATGCGCTGACCGAGTGCGCGGATGACACAGATTCAAGCTGCTACGTCTTCGATGGTGATGCATATTCCGCTGGCACCTGCCATCTGGACGAATGCAACGGACGGATCACGGCAGTCCCGAGCGCGCTGCAGGCAGCCCTCGGTGACGAAATCTACGCCTACCACATGACGGTTGATGCCGATGGTGGTCCAGCGTTCCCCTACCAACCGTACTGCTACCGTGGCGAAGTCGAGACGACCTCAGGTACCGGTCCAGGACCGGGAGCAGGACCACCGAAGTCTGGATAGTCATCTTGCGACCACCCTCACCGGGCAACCCTGTCCAGAATTCGACCTGCCCCCCAACGCTTCGGAGTACCCATGCATCGCTTGCTCTTTACACTCTCCATGCTCGCCTCCACGATGGGGTGCCGAATGGACGGCGACCACGACACCGCTGCCGCGTGTGAAGCCCAGTGTCCAATCATCGAGTCCACATACGTAGAGTCTGACGTGCCTTGCAGCGAGGCTGGAAGCACCAGCCCTGAAGGTGTATGCAAGGTCATCGAAGAGTGCGGAGAAATCATCTACTGCCGTACTGAGGGGGTATAGACCCGTCCCCAGCCGGTCATCGCGGTGCTCACCGTGTGCTGACTTACGACCATCTCATTCCTCAGGTCCATTTTTCAGATACCATGGGGATAGCCGCGGCAGGAGAGGCGACGTGAGTCTTCGTGTACAAGTCATAGTCATCGGCCTCGTGATCTCAGGCTGCAGTGCATCAGATTCGAAGAGTACGGACGGTTCTCTCTGCGAGGGCACATCGGGCACCATCTGTCGTGTGGCTGGGACGGGCCAAGCTGGCGCCATTGAGTCAGCGACCCTGGCCACAGAGAGTCCCCTGTATGCCCCAATGGATGTGGCGTTCTTCACAGATACCGACGACTTCCTGATCGCCGATTGGAACAACCACAAGGTCCGACGGGTGACAGACGGTGTCGTCGAGACCATCCTCGGTACCGCCTTCCTCGGCGACGGTGACCCAGACTTCCAGGAGCGTGAGTCCCCAGGTGTGGATGGAACCATGGTCGCCTTGAATCATCCAACATCGATGGAGTGGAATCCCGTCACCGAGAAGTGGCTGCTCCCAAGCTGGCACAACCATCGGCTTCGACAGTGGTCGCCAGAGTCTGGTCTCTCGCTCGTGGTCGGTGCCGACACCGACATCAACGACGGAAACGGCGCCAACTCTGGCTTCGCAGGCGACGGCGGTCCGGCAGCTGACGCGCTCATGTCGTACCCCAACTCGATCGCTGTCCACCCTGAGACTGGCGACTTCTGGCTCCTGGACCAGCGCAACAACCGGCTGCGCGCCATCACTGCCGACTTCGCCCTCATCGATACGATTGCGGGGGGCGATGAGGCCACCTTGGAGGGCGATGGAGGACCCGCCGCAGAGGGCCGCTTCTTCTTCTGGGTACCAGAGGAGCTGCAGCCAGAGCCATCGGGTGCAGTGGAGTACGACTGGAGCAGAAATATGCTCTACATCGCGGATACGTCTAATCACTGCATCCGAACCATCGACCTTGAGACCGGGCTGATCGATACGCTGCCAGGCACTGGAGTCCAGACCCTACCCGGAGGCGAGTGTGCCTCCGATGCCCTCTGCTATCCACGTGATGTCGAGATCTTTGATGACCACCTGTACATCGCGGACACCAACAACAACGTCATCCGACGCATGGACCTTGTGACCGGAGACATGGAGGTCGTCGTCGGTCGTTTCGAGTCAGGACCCACGGAAGACAACACGCCGTCGCTCGAGACTCCACTGAATACCCCGCACGGGATCGACATCGCAGCCGATGGTACCCTCCTCGTTGCTGACACCTACAACCATCAGATCTTGAAGGTCGTGCCGTGAGGCGAACAATCTGGACATCCTTGCTCGTCTTGGGCATGACCGCATGCAGCGCTGACGGGAAGGACGAGCACGTCGACGTCTGCGACCCTGGAGACATCTGCCTGTGGTTCGGTACACCTGAGGCCGCAGGTATGTCCCCGGATGGTACCCCTCGCACTGAGGGGGCAACCTTCTGGGTGGTGGATGTCATCTTTAGTCCCTTCGACAATCAACCCATCGTGATGGACTGGAACAACCACAGGGTTGTGACCTTTGACGATGACGACAAGCTCCGTGTGCTATCTGGTGTAGAGGGGCGCCTGGGTGATGGACCCGAGGGACCTGCCGCACTCGCAGAGTGGAATCACCCGACCGATGTCGCCTGGCTCTCGGACGGAACCGTGGTCATGGCCGCCTGGCACAACTCTCGCATCGTGAGTTTCGATCCCGACTTTGAGACCATGACATTCGTCTCCGGGACCGGGGCCCGCGACTTCGGCGGAGACGGAGGTCCTGCGATTGACGCCGTATTGGACCTCCCGTGCGGCATTCGTGTCGATGAAGAGGACAACATCCTCATCTCCGACATGGCCAACCAGCGCATCCGTCAGATCTCACCCGATGGCATCATCGATACCGTTGCTGGTTCGGGCGCTCACGGGTTCAATGGCGATGGTTCTGCACTGGAGACCATGCTCGCCAGCCCAGCACTTCAGCGGGCCGAGCCAGCCTTCAAGATCGACTACGCCTTCGGCCTTGTCTACATCGCCGACACCCACAACGGACGCATTCGGACCTTCGATCCCGTGGCCGGCACCATCGAGACCATCGCGGGCATCGGTGAAACCCCACCGGACTCAGACAATGGCACGGTGTGCACCGCAGGCTGTGGGTACTCTGGTGACGACGGCCCCGCGACAGAGGCAATGCTGGACACGCCCTCCGACGTGGCCGTGGCCCAGGATGGATCGGTCTACATTGCCGACACCGAGAACAGTTGCGTTCGGGTCATCGACCCCGACGGCATCATCAGAACGTTCGCAGGCGTCTGTGGCGAACGCGGCTATGGCGGAGACTTTGGTCCAGCTGACGAGGCCCTGCTCCACCGTCCCTTCGGCGTCGCCGTCGATGCAGACGGGAAGGTCTACATCTCCGACACCTACAACAGCGTCATTCGGGTCGTCGACCCAGAGTGAGGCCTCACCTCGCCACGCTCGGACTGCTGACGGCCTGCTCGACAAGCGGCATCAAGACGGCGCTGTGCGCGAATGACGGTGTGTGTGTGGTTGCGGGGACTGGCGAGCTCGGCTTCAACGGTGATGAACACCCCGCACTCGAGACACGCCTGGCCTCTCCGACATCCGTCCGTGAGGGACCAAATGGCGAGCTTGTCATCGTGGATTTCTCAAACATGCGCGTTCGCTACATCGACAGTGAGGGCGCCATCGTCACCCGGATCGGCGACGGCTTCCATGCCTACTCGGAGCCGGGACTGTCACCCACAGATAGCCCACTCGAGAATCCCATCGACGTCGCCTGGCATCCTGACGGACGGCTCTGCGTCCTCCCGCTTCACGAAGGTCGCGTGATTTGCATCAACGACGATGACCAGCTCGAGCGGTACGCCGGGACCGGTGGCATTGCGGATAGCGGCGACGACGGTCCTGCCCTGGATGCCGAGATGGGGTTCGTGAGTGGCCTGGCGTTTAGCAGCGACGGCACACTGTTTATCAGTGACTCGACGCACTCTCGTATTCGGCGCGTCTCACCGACCGGCGTCATCGATACCGTGCTCGGCACTGGTCAAGCCGGTCTCGGACCCCCTGGATTTGGACCCGACATGATGATTCGCTTTCCAGAGCGCTTGGCCATCGACGAGACCACAGGGCGCCTGATCATCGCGGACACCTACAACCACCGGGTCCTCGAACTGGATACCGACAGCCTCGAAGCCACCATCTTGGCTGGTACGGGCGAGGCTGGATGGTCGGGTGACGGAGACTCAGCGGAAACAGCTGAGTTGAACACACCCGTCGGCGTTGCTGTGGCGCCTGATGGTGGCACGGTCATCGCAGACACGCGGAACTTCGTCATCCGCCACATCAGTCCCGAAGGAACCATCGAGACCATCGCTGGCACCGGTGCGTACGAGCTCACCGAAGAGAGCGCCGCCAGACTGAGCTTCAATCTCGTGGGGCCCTCAGGCATCTCGTGGACCGAGTCGGGCGATCTCCTGGTCGCCGAGCAGTATGGTCATCGGATCTTACGCCTGCCGGGCCTCTGGGACGCGCTGTAGCCGAGTCCGCTGCACGACAGTGCTTGAACACTGTCACAGAATCGGCCACCATCATGTCCGGGACCATCGCCCCAGCCCCGGAGAACATGACCGTGACACGACTCTCACTACTCCTCTCGCTTTGGACTGCAGTTGCGTGCAGCGCAAAGGATGACGCTGACGGGTCCGACGACACCGGCACCGCCCCATGTGCCGAGGCATCCGGTTGTCTGATCGCAGAGGAGCTTCCCTTTGGTCTACTGAGTGTTCAGGTACCCAGAGAAGATGACGTGTGGATCGTCGGAAGTTCTCCCGAGCCTGAGGATGGCACCGGGCCCGCCGTGCTGAACTACAACGGCTCCAGTTGGGAGCGCATCGACACCAGCGCTTGGGCGGGTACAGAGATCTGGTGGTCCTGGGTGACAGACGACGAGGCGATTTTTGTCGGGAATGACGGTCTCATCCTGGAGATGTCTCGAGCAGACGGCACCATCACTCGCGCGGAAGGCCCAACAGATGATGTGACCTTCTTTGGCGTCTGGGGCGCATCGACCGATGATGTTTGGGCCGTGGGCATGACAGAGGGTGGCGAGGGGCCGAGGGCGTTGTGGCGTCGACAAGACGGGTCATGGTCTGCTTGGTCTGATCCTGCACTGGGTGAAGGCGATGACAGCGTGACCTACTTCAAGGTCCACGGTACAAGCGCTGACGATGTCTGGATCGTGGGCACTCAGGGTCGAACCCTGCACTGGGATGGCGCCGAGTTGCGTGAGATCGCTTCCGATGCGGAGGCTCCAACCGCCACGTCCCTCTTCCTCACCATCGATGCCGATCCAGTCCAGCCAGTGGTTGTGGGTGGTACTGGCAACGGACTGATCCTCGAATACGATGGCACGGCCTGGCGAGACCGTAGTCCAGACTTCCAGCCAGGCTTCAACGGCGTCTGTAGCGGAGCAGGCCAGCAATGGGCCGTGGGCCAAAAGGGTGTCCGCGCACAGCGAACAACCGATGGCGTCTGGACCTCAGATATGGACATGGAGCTCAGACCCCTCACCTATGACGACTGGCACGGCTGTGAGGTCTCCCCAAGCGGCAACCTGTGGACCGTTGGTGGCCGGATAGCCTCCCGCCCCCTTCAGTCGGGAATCATTGGTTTCCAGGGCATGGACGCACCTGCACCCTTACCGACCTCCTGGTGATACAAAAATATGGACACGGCATGACGATGCGTCACTTTCTCGCGATGGCCCTAAGCATCTGTGCCTGCGCGCCTAAGCGCTCCACGGTCCAGCTTCCTACAGGCAGCTACCCTTTGAGTGAGTTCGTATCGGCTGACGGCGCAGACGCCAAAATCGCGAACCGCGTCACCGATGTGGGTGTCACGCTCACAGTATCAGAACAGACCGTGATACTGCGTCAGCATGAGGGCACCATCGTCAATTCGACGATCGAGAAGCTCCCTGCGGCCGCTTCTTATGAGGGGTGCCAGAGAATGGGAGCAGTGGACACCTCAGCAACATATCGCCTCACTGAGGATTTCCAGTGGGGCGGAGTCTCGTTCGGCTCTGCTTTGATTTATCGGGCGTGTGCAAATGGCCCGATCGAAGTCACACTGGCGAACTCGGAGGATGTTCTCAACCCAATTCGTTGCAGTAGTGGCCCTTGTCTCATTTTCAGCGTTGACTGATCGATGTGAAGCCATACAACTCCAACCCTCCAGCGGGTTTTCCATGCGACTTTTCCTCTTTGTCTCGTTCTTGATGTCTCTGACGGTTGGCTGTGGCAGTGCCGATCCCAAGCCCACGGAAGAAATACACCTGCCCACCAGTGCCGACGACGATGCTGATGACGCCGACGATGACGCCGACGACGACGATGACGATGACGCCGACGATGACGACGACGACGACGACGACGACGACGAAGCGTTCGATGGATCGGCGAACGTCGTCGCGACGAGCGTCGACGAGCGGGAGGGACGACCGTTCTCGCGCGCGCGGGGAATCGC
>Ga0115012_10001422_pt1 | contig 13940 bp, 7 predicted proteins | sample TroAtlMetagenome_FD_88706 | JGI IMG/M metagenome (GOLD analysis project Ga0115012, IMG submission 88706) | Marine eukaryotic phytoplankton communities from Atlantic Ocean - Tropical Atlantic ANT10 Metagenome | ecosystem: Environmental > Aquatic > Marine > Oceanic | place: Tropical Atlantic Ocean...
GCCTATAATGGGGATGGCCGCTACAATGCCGGTGCGGATATCAAGAACTACCCAGGCTTCAAACTGGACAAGTGGGGGCCGGCCCTCGACGTCCCCGAGCCCAGGGACACGAATGAGTTGACCCGGATCGAGAAGGAGAAGCGACTCCTCGAAAAAGAACTGGAAGTGACAGGACCCGGCTTGGAAAAAGAGTTTCTCACGTGGTTGGATGATTTGCGGGCGAAAATTTCAGCCAGCAAGCCAAAGGATCTGACCATTCTTGATGACAACGAGCTTCCCCTCGAAAACGTCCAGACAGTCACCGACAACGTGCATTCTGGCAAGATCGCTCGGCGACAGACAAGCAATGGTCTCGTTCAGCACATTGTAGACGCCAGCAGCAAACCAGTCAGCCTCGGTAATGGGGAACAGCTGTTTGCCCATGTCTGGCTCGACCCCAACAATCCTCCACGCCAGATCATGCTCCAGTTTAATGCAGACAACTCTTGGGAGCACCGAGTCTGGTGGGGTGAAGATCTCATTCCCTACGGCAAGGGAAGTAATGGACCAAACCACCACCGGGGGGGTGACCTTCCCGCGTTGGGCAAGTGGGTTCGGATCGAGGTATCTGCCGAAAAGGTTGGCCTTCCCGCTGGAACAAAAATCACCCAACTAGCCTACACCCAACACGGAGGAACCGTCCTGTGGGATCTGGCAGGACGAGCGACCAGTGATGCCAGTGCCGCACTCGCGGGCATTCCAGATAACCTTAGGAAGCAGTTGCTTGCAGGAGGGAGTAAAAAGCTCGACACCAGTATTCGCGAGCCATTGCTTAATCACTTCCGGACGGTTGCGCCTTCTCTTCAACCGGTCCGGGACAAGATTGCCAAACTGGACCAGCAGGCAAAAGGGGCTATGGGCTCTACCCGCATGACCCTCGTGACACTCTCGACCAATCCTCGCGAGATACGGATCCTGCCCAGAGGAGACTGGACGGATCGATCGGGGCCGGTCGTTGAACCCGCGCTCCCAGCTTTCCTTGCCAGTGGCAAGCAAAAATCCAAATCCAGCGGGGATCGGCTGACACGTCTTGACCTCGCCCAGTGGATCGCCTCGAAGAATAACCCTCTCACCGCCCGGGCCTTCGTCAACCGGGTATGGGCTCTTTTTCTAGGAACTGGTTTGTCCCGGGACCTGCAGGATCTCGGCAACCAGGGTCAATGGCCTACGCATCCTGAGCTCCTTGACTGGCTCGCCGTAGAATTCATGGAGAGTGATTGGGACATCAAGTATCTCGTCAAACTGATTCTTACCTCGGAAACCTACCAGCAATCCTCCAATGCCTCCCGGAATCTGACCAGCTCGGATCCCTACAACAAGCTCTACGCGAGACAGAATGCGCGCCGACTGCCTGCTGAGTTCATCCGCGATAACGCCCTCGCAGTCTCGGGCCTCCTTAATCCGATGATAGGTGGTGCAAGTGCCCGTCCCTACCAGCCGGCGGGCTACTACCGGGAACTGAACTTTCCCAAGCGAACCTACAAACAGGATAATGACCAGAATCAGTATCGCCGCGGAGTTTACATGCATTGGCAGAGAAGCTTCCTGCATCCTATGCTCGTCGCATTTGATGCGCCCCCAAGGGAAGAGTGCACCGCAAGCCGCGAGAGTTCTAATACCCCACAACAGGCTCTTAACCTTCTCAATGATCCCACCTTCGTTGAGGCCGCGCGAGTTCTCGCGGAGAAGCTTACAGGGGACAGCCGACCGTTCGACGAGAGGCTGGAGCTTGGCTTTCAGGCACTCCTCCAGCGCAAGCCTCATCCGGAAGAACACAAACTCCTGAAGGCTCTCTACGATAGGCAGCTCAAGCGCTATATCCAAAGCCCTCAGGAAGCGAATGCACTTCTGAAAGTTGGGCTCCACCCGGCAGGAAGGGAAGCCAACCCCATGGATCTCGCGGCCTTCACCTCGGTCACCAGAGCTCTCCTCAATCTGCACGAAACCATTACGAGGTATTAATCTGGAGAACTCCCATAACTCTCAATCATGAACGAACAGCTGATCAATGCGATTAACCGGCGGACCTTTCTCAAGGGCTCATCCTACTCCGTGGGCAGTGCTGCACTCGCCTATCTAATGAGTCAGGAGTCACAGGGCGCCCCCCAGTGGAAGGGTGTCCTCGATGAAAAACTGCATTTCGCACCAAAAGCCAAGCGAGTCATTCACCTCTGTATGGCAGGTGGACCCTCCCATCTTGAAACTCTGGATCATAAACCAGAACTGGCTCGCCTCAATGGAAAGCCAATGCCGGAGTCCTTCACCAAGGGGCAGCAGCTCGCCCAGCTTCAGGGAAGTCGTAACAAGCTCAAGTGCCTCGGCCCGCAACATGAATTTAAACCCTACGGGGAATGCGGAAGACTGATGTCCTCCGCCTTTCCCAATATTGGTTCGATCGCAGACGACATCGCGGTAATCAATTCGATGTCCACTGAGCAAATCAACCACGACCCAGCTCACACCTTCATGAACACCGGGTCAGTCATTCCGGGCCGACCTTCAATGGGGTCCTGGCTGCTGTATGGACTCGGCGCAGACACCGATGAACTTCCCGGGTTTGTGGTGATGACCTCTTCCGGAGGGGGGCAGGATCAGCCCATCGCCGCCCGCCAGTGGCACAGTGGATTTCTTCCCTCTCGGTTCCAAGGTGTCAAATTCAACTCCAAGGGGGATCCGGTCCACTACGTCAACAATCCTGCAGGGGTATCTCGAGACAACCAGGGAGACCTCCTGAACACCATTAACGGGCTGAACAACCTGCTGGGCCAGAGGCAGAATGACCCTGAGATTGCTACTCGGATCGCCCAGTATGAAATGGCCTTCAAGATGCAGGCTTCGGTTCCAGATCTGGTCGACGTGTCCAAGGAGCCCAAGCATGTTTTTGACCTCTACGGCGCCAAGCCGGGAGACGGATCCTTCGCCTCCAACTGCCTTGTCGCGCGCCGCCTTGCCGAGCGTGGGGTTCGCTTTATCCAGCTGTATCACCGCGGCTGGGACCACCATGGCAACGTCAAGGGCGCAATCAATACCGTTGCCGGTCACATTGACAAGGCCACCGCCGCCTTGGTCAAGGACCTCAAGGAGCGTGGACTACTCGAGGATACCCTCATTATCTGGGGAGGAGAGTTTGGACGGACCCCCATGGCGCAAGGCAGTGGACGAGATCACCATATTCAGGCCTTCTCCATCTGGATGGCCGGCGCCGGGATCAAGGGCGGTGCGAGCTGGGGCGAAACGGATGAACTTGGTTACGCGGTCGCTAAGGATCACGTCTCTGTCCATGACCTTCATGCCACCATGCTTCGGCAGCTTGGAATTAACCATGAAAGACTCACCTACCGCTTCCAGGGACTGGACTTCCGTCTCACCGGAGTTGAAAAGGCTCGAGTCGTCGAGGAGGTGCTGAGCTGAGGCCCCACGCGGACCATCAGATTATTTACCGTTTGGAGCCTGCTTCAGACCGATTCCCGCGAGGGCGCTCCTCCCTTCTCCGATCAGGGCAACAAGATTCGACAAGGCCTTGTCGAGAAATTCAGAACCGAAATTCTCGAGAATTCAAAGTCTGTAGCCCCCAAATGCTCCATGGGCAATGGTCTCAATGGTGTTGTCGCCATGAAGTAGGGAAGACTTTGTGCCCCCTACCAGCCTGCTCCCTTTGTAAGGGTCTTTATCCGGCAGACATGAAAATCGGCCGTCATGTAGAGGGTCGACCCATCATCACCCCAGTTACAGTTTGCGGTGCGCTGACCAGTAAGGATATGTCCGAGGAGTTTCCCCTCTGGGGAAATCACGAGCACCCCACCCGGACCAGTCGTCCAGATTATCCCGTCCTTGTCTACTTTCATTCCATCGGGAGCTCCTGGATACTTCCGGGCCAACGTCGAGCAGTCAAACAGGACCTTCTGGGGACCCAGGGTTCCATCTGCCTGGATGTCCCATGAGAAGATGTAGGGCTTCGGTCCATGGGACTGAGCGACATAGAGCTTCTTTTCGTCGGGTGAGAGCGCGATCCCGTTAGGGCGGTCACACTCCTTGGTGAGAAGGCTCACCTCGCCGTTTGTTTCAATGCGGTAGACGCCAAACCAGTCAGTTTCGCGGCGGGGATCCTTCTCCCTGCGCGGAAGCCCGTAGGGCGGGTCTGTAAAATAAATGGCTCCACTGGAATGAATCGCCAGATCGTTCGGACTATTGAACCTCTTCCCGTCATAGTGGTCGGCGAGGGTTACTTTTCCCCCTTCCGGGGTCAGCATCGCGACTCTCCTGTCCCCATGTTCACAGGAAACAAGTCGACCCTTGGCGTCAAAGGACAACCCATTTGACCCCGGCTCCGGGTATCCCGCGGTCACTCCCGTATATCCGGACGGCGTCATAAACACAGAATGACCCTCCTTATCTTCTGACCATTGGTAAATCGTGTTCGCAGGAACGTCAGACCAGAGGAGTCGGTTGTTCTTCCTGTCCCAGACAGGCCCCTCCGACCAGACAAAACCGGAGGCCAGAACCTCGATCTCGGCATCTTTCGCAATGAGTTTGTCAAAGGCCGGATCATGCCGGATGACTGATCCTATCTTGGGACGCTCCGCCCAGAGAAACGGGGAGCCCAGAGCGATGGAAATGATAAGGAGTGTGTAGTGTTTCATAGTATTCAGGTAGATGTCGGAGGAATCGCGGTTACCCCGGAAAAGATCGTCTAGTTAAACTTACGCTTTGGGAAGATCCCGCTTGGAGCCCGAAAATATTGAGGCCAGTCGATCCAGGTTGCCTCGGTCGTAAAAAACTCTTTCTCCACGATATACCAACGGCCTCTCTTATAGCGTAGAAGCACCCAGAGAACTTCATCAGCCTCCTCGATCCATTCCTCAAACATGGTGCCCGCGTAATCAATCCTCTTGCCCTCTGTGGTCAGCGGAAGCGCATCAACAAACGCCCAGTCCTTTTCCATCATGATGTGATTGATGCGAAATTTCACTTTCTGGTGCACCGCATCCTCCACTGGGTCCGTGACTGCAGCCATAATCTCACGAAACGCCTTACTCTCCTTTGCCGGCACCATCGGCGCAGCCTCAAGCACGGAGACCAGGATCAGGAAACAGAAGACAAAACGCATTGCGTGAAGTCGTATCTTCTCCGGCCCCCTACCGCAAGAACAGCGTTCCGGCATATCCTATGGAGGCAAAGTAAGATTCCCTGTGGGAAACACCCCTCTTTCTCATCCATAAGTTCTTCGTTTCATCCAAGGCTTGCAGAGGCTCCATGATTTTACATCAATGACCCGCCATGAGACTCACTCTTTTCAGGTTCCTCGTCAGCCTCCTCTTTTTCTCCCCGCTCCTGACTCAGGCAGGCACCATGAAAGTTTACCTTGGAACTCAGGGAAGAGGACTGAGCAAAGGCATCTACCTCTGTGATCTTGATTCCGAGACAGGCAGACTCACAAAGCCAAAGCTGGCAGCCGAAATTTCCGGAGCCGGCTTCCTTGCTCTCCATCCCAATGGAAAATACCTCTACTCTACCGCGAGAGGAGACGGAAACCAGGTAGCTGCCTTTCAAATCGGAAAGGACTACATGCTCAACCCTATAAATCTTCAACCCTCTGAGGGCTCAGGACCCTGCCACGTTTCCGTGGACCGAACAGGAACATGCCTCATGGTCGCGAATTACGGAAGTGGCAGCGTGGCTGCCCTGAAAATCGACGAGGACGGATCTCTTGTGAAATCAGCATCGGCTCACCAGCACGAAGGATCCAGTGTCAACCTCAGGCGCCAGAAAGGGCCACACGCACACTCCATCTACCCTGGTCCTGATAATAAATTCGCCTACTCCCCGGATCTGGGAATCGACCAGGTAGTCATTTACAATCTAGATGCCGCAACCGCCACCCTCAAGAGGGCAGGGTCTGCCCGCACCAAAGCCGGTGCCGGACCACGCCACATGAAATTCAGCAAGGACGGACGGCAGGCCTACGTGCTCACCGAATTGCACCTGACCGTCGCGGTATACGACCGGAATCCTGAAAGTGGGCTTCTTGGCACGGCCAAACAGGAAGTCAGTTGCCTCCCTGCAAACAGCAACTCCGAGGGAATGAGCTGCTCCGAGATCAGGGTGCACCCTAGTGGAAAATTTCTTTATGCTGCCAACCGCGACGTCAAGGGGGAGCACCGGGATTCCATTTCCGTATTCAAGGTTCTTGAGGAGGGCCAGATCGAAAGAATTCAGACCGTCCCGGCAAAGGTCGAGATTCCCCGGAATATCGGCGTAGACCCGGAAGGTCGCTGGCTGCTTGTTGCGGGACAGAAATCAGGTAACGTGCCCGTCTTCCAGATCAGGGGCGATGGCACACTGAAGGAGACCGATAACGAAGTTACCATCGCCAACGCGATGTGTGTAGAGTTCCTAAACCCCGGAGATTAATTTCGTTGGTTAATGCTCCTTTGATTTTCTTGTGCCAGAGGCATACTCGGGACAGCTTCACTTTTGTGTTTTTTCGGCACGACTGATCAAGAAAACGCCAAAGACAGGCGCAGGGCCAGAGCCTACCATGAAGCTAGGACGCAAGCTGATCTCGCTGATCCAACCGAATACCTTCGCCCGAATACTGAATCATTTCCCATGAAACACACGCCTCTCATCCTTACCCTCGCGCTTGCGGTGGCCGCCTTTGCAGCCCCGCTGATTTCACCACGAGAGGACGCCCGCCGTCTCGAAGTCCTATTTTTTGGCGCTCCTACAAAGAACCATCCCGGACATGATCCCATCACTCGCTATCGCGTACTGAAAAAGCACCTCGGCGATGATGGAATCAACCTGACCTACCTCGAGGAGCCCTCAGAGGCCCTCCACCCCCATACTTTGGCCCAATTCGATGCGGTCCTGATGTATGGCAACTGGGCTCAGCGCGGGGCAATGCCCCCAGAACAGGAAAAGGCTCTTGTCGATTTTGTCGAAAATGGGGGTGGGTTTCTCCCCATCCACTCAGCTTCGGCGTGCTACGGGAAATCCGAGGCCTTCGTCAAACTGGTCGGAGGTGTCTTCAAATCCCATGGCGGCGCCGAATTCTCCCCCCGGACGACCAACTCAACCCATGAGGTGACGAAGGGTTATGAGGGCTTCACCGCCTGGGACGAAACCTATGTTCATGAACGCCACGCTTCCGATCGAACCATCCTTCAAGAGAGGGACGGAGAACCATGGACGTGGATCAGAACTCAGGGCAGGGGCCGCGTCTTCTATACCGCTTCCGGGCACGACCACCGTGTCTGGGACCAGCCCAACTTTCACGACCTTCTCAAGCGTGCAGTTTACTGGGCGGTGGGTGACGAAGCCCGGGGTAAGCTTGCCGCTCTCAAACTGCCAGAGTTTGAAATGATCGACGTCCAGCTACCTGGCTATATCAAGCGCAAGCTGGTCACCAAGGTTCCCAAGCCCTTCTCTCCGGAAGAATCCATCAAGCTTGCTCAGGTCCCTCCGGGATTTGAATTGTCCCTGTTTGCATCCGAACCTGACATCGTTAACCCGATTTATATCGCATGGGATCACAAGGGTCGGGCCTTCGTTGTGGAAACCATCGATTACCCGAACAACCTGCAGGCAGGAAACATCGGAAATGATCGCATCAAGATCTGTGAGGATACCGACGGGGATGGACGGGCTGACAAGTTCACAGTTTTTGCCGATAAGCTTTCGATTCCCACCACCATGGTCTTCGCAAACGGTGGAGTCATCTGTACGAATGGTTCAGATGTTCTTTTCCTCAAGGACACCGACGGAGATGACGTGGCTGATCTGCGCAAAGTCCTTTTCACCGGTATCCGCACAGGTGACACCCACGCCGGAACCTCCAACTTCCGATACGGGGTGGACAACTGGATCTGGGCCACGACGGGGTATTCGGGATTCGGAGGAGAGGTAGGTGGAAAAACTCATGGGTTCGGCACCGGAGTCTTTCGATTCAAGCCGGATGCGAGTGCGATGGAATTTCTGCAGAACACTACCAACAACACATGGGGTCTGGGTTTCTCGGAGGAATTTGACATTCACGGCTCGACCGCGAACGCAAATCCAAGCTTTTATCTCACCTTTCCCCGGCGGCACTACGAAGAGGCCGGGCTCAGTCAACCACGGACTCCGCGAGCAGATGACAACCCTCTCTTCTTTCCGAGTTCTACGGATATTCGCCAAGTCGACGCCCACCACCGCTATACCGCCGCTGCGGGGCACGCCTTCTACACCTCCCGGCGGTTTCCCGAAATCTACTGGAACAACATGGCCTTCATCTGTGCACCTACAGGAAAACTCGTTGGGCAGTGGGCCCGCCACGCGAAGGGCGCTGGCTTTGAATTACAACAGCAACCCAATAACATTTATAATTCTGCTGATGCTTGGTCCGGACCGGTTTGTGCCGAAGTTGGTCCCGATGGAGCGCTCTGGATCTGTGACTGGTACAATGTTGTGATCCAGCACAACCCGACCCCTAATAAGGGGTCCTCCGGGTTGGACGCCAAACGGGGAAAGGGCAACGCCTATGTCACTCCCCACCGGGATAAGCAGCACGGACGAATTTACAGGGTCTATCCCAAGGGCTCTTCCAATGATCCCTACAAGGCTGATTTCGCGAGTAGTAACATGTTCTGGCGAATGGAGGCGCAGCGGGCAGCAGTCGAAAAGGGAAAGAGTATCGAAAGCGTAAGCAATATCCACGAGTTCTACGCCAAGGCCGGCAATGGATCCCTCGACCTCGAGACGATTAAGGCGGCCCTCTCCTCGAAAAATGCGGGCCTGAAGAGGGCCGCGCTCCGCAACGCGCCCCTCGATGACACACTGGCCAAGATGTTCATCTCTAATGGAAAAATTACCATCAGGGAACCAAGAGTCCTTCTGGATCTTCTCCTTGCCTTTGCAAGCGTCGGAAACTCGGATTCCATTGGTAGCGCTCTCGTGGGACTCATCAGCGCAGATCCGGCTGTTATCATGAATGACCCTGTTCTCCATGATGCCTTCCAGGTGGCCGCTCGCCGACACGGTGGATCCTTTGTAAAAAGCGCCCTCGATACTATCAGGCCTAAGGAAACCAAGGGCCCTAGAGATGTCCTGCATAACGGAGACATCGAAACAATGCAGGGCGATCAGCCCGATGGCTGGGAACCTCGTTTTCACGGTGGATCCCGGAATGCAGCCTTCTCAGCCGTCAAGGAAGGTCGCAAAGGGAGCATGTGCCTCAAGGTCACCAGCGACCAGAGCTCAGATTCAGGATGGGCTGCCACGATCAAGGTGAAGCGTAATACCCGCTACCGTCTTGGGGGATGGATCAGGACTGAAAACGTGAAAGGAAGTGGATCCATGTTCAATGTCCATGGCGTCGGACACAAGACCAAGGCCGTCCGCGGCACGACAGGGTGGACAGAGTATTCAGTTGATTTTGACTCTGGCAGTGCAACGGAAATTATTATTCATGCTCTCTACGGCGGTTATGGCGGGCAAACGGGCACGGCCTGGTACGACGATATCTATCTGCAGGAAACCAGTGAGTCAGGATTGGGGGGCACGGTCATTTCCATCGCTTCATACTTCGGCAAGAATGCTTCTGGAACTGCCAAGACGACCCTCATCAGGCACCTCGATGAGCGGGCACAAAAGGGCGACCACTTTGCACAAGTGCTCAAGAAAAGCATTGAGGCTCAGGAAGGGGACAAGCAGAGCCAGGACCCGGAAAAGGAAACCGAGACCATCACGGTAGTACTTAAATCCGTAAGAGAGCAAATGCTTTTCGACAGGAAAGTCTTCGACGCCCCTCCCGGGAAACGAATCAGACTGATTTTTGAAAATACCGATTCCATGCCCCATAACATCGTCATTGGCAAGCCGGGCTCTCTCGAGAAAATAGGAACTGCGGCGGATCAGATGCTGGCAGACCATCCAACTGCAGTGAAGCTGGGCTACGTCCCGGACATTCCCGAGGTCATAGCCGCAACCGGGCTTGTTTTTCCCGGAGAGACCGAAGCCCTCGAATTCATATCTCCGGACCAACCGGGGCAATATGACTTCGTCTGTACGTTTCCCGGACATTGGCGGATCATGAAGGGAGTCATGAGGGTTAAATAGGGGCCTTGAAAGGGCGGTGCCCACGGATCGAGGCCCCTGTTCCGATAACACCGACAGGGACGTGTCAGGTTATTCCCCCGGAATTCACGGACAGGTTGCAATCTGCTTCCCGATAGGATGTGATGAGGATTAACCATGAAAACTGCAACTACTGCACTTTTAGCCATTCTTCTGCTGGCCTTCACCGGTCCGGCCCTGCTCGGAGACAAGGGTGCGAAGGCATCCTCCGACCCCAATAGCAAAAAAAAGGTAGTCTTTATGGCTGGCCACCGCAGCCATGGTTACGACCAGCATGAGCACAAGGCGGGATGCCTGCTGCTCGCCAATCAACTGAACAAGCATATGGGAGACAACCTTGAGGCGGAGGTCCATCTCGCCAAAGGATGGCCCGCCAATGCCACCGAACTAGAGGATGCCGACTGTATCATTTTCTATTGCGATGGAGGGGGCCGCCATATGGCAAACCAGCACCTGGAGGGCCTCGATGTGAAGCTCAAGGACGGTTGCGGCCTCGTCTGCCTCCATTATGGGGTTGAGGTGCCGAAGGGCAAATCGGGTGACAAGTTTCTCGACTGGATCGGGGGCTACTTCGAGGGAAACTGGTCAGTTAACCCTCATTGGGATGCGGATTTCAAGGAGCTCCCAGAGCACCCCATCACCCGTGGGGTGAAGCCATTCAAGATCCGTGATGAATGGTATTTTCACATGCGCTTTCAGGAGGACATGAAAGGGGTGACCCCTATTCTCTCTGCCCATCCCCCTGCCAGTACAATGAAAAGGAGAAATGGGTTTCACTCCGGTAATCAACATGTGAAGGCCGCCCTCGAGCGGGGAGAAATACAACATCTGGCATGGGCCTACGAACGTCCCGACGGCGGTCGAGGTTTTGGATTCACAGGAGGACATTTCCACCGCAACTGGGGTCACGACGACTTCCGTCGGATCGTCCTGAATGCGATTACCTGGTGCGCGAAGGCAGAGGTTCCCGCTGAAGGGGTTCCCTCCGATCAGATCACTGATGCAGACCTCGACGAAAATCAGGATTATCCGAAACGGTAGGTCCTCATCATTTGGATTTCCACCCCTTGCACCAAGAGGCCATCCCCACAGGGATGGCCTTTAGAATTTTCAGTCTTCCAGATTTACAGCTTCTTCCCCTTGATCTGGAGATCGTGAATCGACCAGTGCTTGCCGTTCGCACGGCCCTTCTGAGTGATCCGGATAATCTTGGTATTTACGAGTGGAAGACCGATCACGGTGACAGGACCGTCGCCCCTTCCCTTGGCCAGAACCTTGCTCCATTCATTGTTCGCCATTACCACAACCTCATACTCTCTCGGGTAATCGTCCGTTGAAGGCGCCGAATCCAGGATGATCTCGCTTACCTTGGACAACTCTGGCAGCTCTATCTGGAACCACTCTCCACCCCTCTGAGTCCTACCCGAGGTCCATCGACTGCTCCCGTCACTATCGATTGCATTTTTGCAGCCATCAGCTCCGTTGCTTGCCGTAAGGGTCCAGTCCCCTCGATTGACCAGCATAGGCGGATCGAGCGCTTCCAGTTCTGGAAGCGTAAATGGTGTGGTGCGACCCTTGTTCTCCTCCCGAATAGCCGCCACAAAATCCTTTGTAATTGGAGCTGCCTTGTTCCCAAAGCTATTCCGCACATAGGTAGCGATATCCGCGATCCACTGGTCATCCTGTGAATTCATAGGGGCCATAAGACCGGGGTAGGTCTTTCCATCGAGTGGCCCGGTGAGACCGTGCAGGATCGTGCGAACCATAGTACTTCCACTCCCAATAATACGTGGAGCCTGAACCATCGAAGGCGCCAACAGTTGCCCGGGCTTACCATCAGGCACTGGCGTTCCCTTTCCATCCGGACCATGGCAGGTATAACACAGCTGGCTGAAAATCACTTTACCCTTCTCCATGGAGCGGGCCAGCTGCGCATTTTTCCTGCGGGCCTCAGCCGCAGCCCGGGCTTGGGCTCGCATGCTCGCGCTCTTACTGACCACCGCCTTGACGGCATCGTTTCCCTCGAAGGACCTGGCGACCTCATCTGCAAGCGTCAGCAGGTCCTCGTTCTGCGTCCCGCTCAGGACAATGGAATTGATGAGCTGAGTTGCCACCTCAGCATTGGGGCTCCCGCTCAATTCTCCCAGTTGCAGGATGGAGGATACGACCGTCTGGTCGCCCTCTCCCATCAGCGCTTCGCCAACTCTGAGCGCCTGAACCTTCACCATGATGGAATCATCGCCCAGCGCTGAGGCAACAGTGGCCGCCTCTACCGTTCCAATTCCCTCTAGCGTCCACAGAGCATTTGCCCGGCCGAGTTCCGTCTTACCCTTGAGCACAAGCTCTTTCAGCGCAGGAATGACGGAATCGCGATCCTTGCGTAGAATGATCAACTTCTTGGCGGTATCCCTCCACCAGCCATTGGGGTGAGAGAGATGCTTTACCAGCTCGGCAGTGGTCTCGTCCAACATCCGGGGTTGCGGGCCCGGTTTGAAATCCCTGTGAACCAGACGGTAAATCCGTCCCTTGCCTATATTCTTGTCGAGCCCCCACTTGTCGATCACGCCCCGTAGATAACTGCCCGGACGCGTCCAGTTCCCCTGCTGGATAATACCACGGTGCATATCGACAAGTAGCATCCGGCCGTCCGGGGCAGTTTCGGCCCACAACGGTCGGAAATTGGCATCACGGGTCCGGATAAACTCCGAGCCGGGATAGGCGTTAGTCAGCACGGTTTTCGCATCCTTTCTCTCGAGAGAAGCTCGTCGAATCAAGCGCCCTACTGGCTCAGGAATGATCAGATCCCCCCTGATGTCCTCAGGAAGGCGATCTCCACGGAAGATTCCCTGACCCGCACATCCAGTCATATTGTTGAGGCCCCCATTGGAACCAACCCGACCACGACCGCCCTGCACATCGGGAATCTCCGCAATCGGAAACACACGGCGGAAATCGCGGGCCGTTTGTCCCGGCAGATCAAGCATCCCGTAAACCGGAGGCTGCTGGAAAAAGAATGCAGGATTCTCTCCTCCCGCCGTGGAATAGTAGAGCCGACCCCAGTTATCCTGGGTCAGACCCCACTGTCCCCCCCCACGGGGGATACGCTCCATCTCCAATTTGCCGTTGGTATACCGGTAGCGCCGATTTTCGTAGGTAATGTAGATCCAGTTATCGAGTCCCCAGATCAGCCCACTGGGCTGGTGTTCCATGTTGCCTCCCCGTCGTCCCCCGTCATAGATCTTCTCTTTTTCATCGGCGACTCCATCTCCATCGGTGTCCCGGTAGTTCCAAAGGTCAAGGGTGTTGGTTACGTGCACCATCACCCGGTCATCGAGGGGCAGAACCGCCCGGGGGAGAAGAAGGTTATCAATAAAGATACTGTGCTTGTCATAGACCCCATCGCCATCCGTGTCCTCATGTCGTGAAATTCTACTTCTAGGTTCCTGCTCGCCCGTCGCATCAGCGGTCTGCATGTAGGTCCGCATTTCCACCACGTAGAGAACGCCGTTTCCATCAAACGCACAGGCCACGGGCTCCTCAATATTCGGGTCACTGAGGACGAGTTCGAGGGAATAGCCATCGGGCAATTCGATAGATTTATGGGCCTCCTCGATACTAAGGAATCCTCGCTGGTAGATTGTATCGCCGGGCTCAGCGGAGAGAATCGTTATCCCCGCGGAAAAAAGCAGGGCACTAACACCCCTCAGGACTTTGCAACTTTTGAAATAGCTCATGGGCTTAGGAATGACTCAATGACGCCTCATCCTAAGGCGTCTGCCTGACCA
>Ga0115012_10001424_pt1 | contig 13924 bp, 11 predicted proteins | sample TroAtlMetagenome_FD_88706 | JGI IMG/M metagenome (GOLD analysis project Ga0115012, IMG submission 88706) | Marine eukaryotic phytoplankton communities from Atlantic Ocean - Tropical Atlantic ANT10 Metagenome | ecosystem: Environmental > Aquatic > Marine > Oceanic | place: Tropical Atlantic...
GACAGTGGTCTTCCTCTGGTCCAGTGTCTGGACATTCAGGCCAAGCAGGCGCCGAACCCGACGTTTCGGGACGAGTTGTCTGTCATCAAGGAGACTGTAGAGAGCGGCGCCACCTTTGCTGACGCCCTCCGGAAGTTTCCGAAGACCTTTGACGAACTGTATCGGAACATGGTCGCGGCGGGTGAGGTCGGCGGTATCCTCGATACGATTCTAAACCGACTCGCGGTGTATCTCGAGAAGGCGGACGCGCTGAAGCGCCAGATCAAGGGTGCGATGATGTACCCAGTCATCACCGTTGTGGTCGCTGCGGTTGTTGTCGCGGTGTTGTTGCTCAAGGTTGTACCCACCTTCGAGACCATGTTCGCCGAGTTCGGATCCTCTTTGCCTGCCCCGACACAGTTCGTCATCGACATGTCGAAGTGGATGCAGGGCAACTTCCTCTACATTGTCGGTATCCTCGCTGCGCTGTTCTTTGGTATACGGACGCTGTACAGGTCACCGGCTGGTAAGCTGGCCATCGACGGCATCATGCTGAAGTCGCCTGTCTTTGGTGAGCTGCTCACGCGTGTTGCCGTTGCTCGCTTCTGCCGAACGATGGGAACAATGATCTCGTCCGGTGTACCCATCCTCGAGGCCCTTGAGATCTGCGGACGAACGGCAGGAAACAAGGTCATCGAGCGCGCGGTCATGCAGGTTCGCGACGGTATCGCTGAAGGTCGTACCATCGCCGAGCCGCTTCAGGAAGCTGGTGTGTTCCCTGAGATGGTTTGCCAGATGATTCATGTTGGTGAGGCCACAGGTGCCATCGACGTCATGCTGAACAAGGTCGCTGATTTCTACGAGGATGAGGTCGACCAGGCGGTCGAGAACCTCACGAGTATGCTCGAGCCACTCATCATGGTCTTCCTGGGTGTCATCATCGGCGGACTGGTCATTGCGATGTACCTACCCATCTTCTCTATGGCGTCGTCGATCGGTTCTGGCGGGTGAACCCAGCGCAGGCAAGGCCGGCGACTGACGCGTCTGTCGTTCGCTACATCTTCGTTCGCCTGCTGCTCTGCGCCGGACTGTTTGGTTTGGCGGCCGCCGCTGTGCTTGCGGAGCCATGGGTCATGTTCACCATGTCCGCCCTCTTCCATGTCGCGACGGCTGTGTTCTTGTTCATGGCCGTGAGTGCTGCCGGCATCCGTAGATATGGGTCAGAGGCGTGGTTTAGATGGCTTCAGCTCATCTTCGACACGATTCTTGTGACCACCTTGGTGTGGCTCTCTGATGGTCCGCGAAGTCCATTCTTCGTTCTCTACTTTATGAACATCGTGGCTGCATCGTGGCTGCTTCCGCGCTGGGGTGCGCTGGCGGTCGCGGGTATCGATGCCGTGGCTTTCTTGGTCACGACGACTGCTGGCCTCTATGGGTTCACCGAGTGGGAGGTCATCAGCGGCGGCGTCATCCTGTACACCGAGATGACCTTGCGGGTCTTCTCTCTCTTCTTGGTCGGGATCTTGTCTGGATTCTTGGCTGAAAACCTGCAGCGAACACGGACCGCATTGATTGCGTCAGAGCAGGCTGTAGAACAGCTCCTGGCCGAGCATCATGTGGTCCTGAACCAGCTCGACACAGGTATTCTGGTGGTCGATGAATCCGGGGAGATATCGGCCATCAACCCGGCGGGCTCTCGGATTCTGGGGCCAGTGCTGGGCAAGCAACTTGGCGAGGTGCTCAAACCTCAAGCCAATCTCTGGGAGCAGCCCTATCGATCGGAGGATGGTGGGCGGGTTCTTGTTTGCCGAAGCAAGCTGCTTGAGCGCGGTGGAACGGTTGTGGTTGTGGAAGACATCACCGACTGGCGTGTGATGGAGGAGCGTGTAGAGAGAGAGGAACGTCTCGCTGCTGTCGGTCGTCTGGCTGCAGGTCTCGCTCATGAGATTCGCAACCCGCTGGCCTCATTGTCTGGAGCGGTTCAGATGATGGAGGCCGAGTCGGATGATGCGCTTCACGGCATCGTTCTTCGGGAGGTCGACAACCTCAACGATCTGGTCCAGGACTTCCTTGATATCGCGCGACCGCTTCAGCTTCGGGTTGCCCCCACTGACATCGGTTCTGTGGTCGAAGATGTGCGGGTGGCCTTCGAGCAAGATCTTCGGTATCGCGAAAAGTGTGACGTCATCAGCACCATTGAAGCTGTCCCGCACCTTGCGGTGGATGCCAACCGGGTTCGACAGGTCATCTGGAACCTGGTCTTGAATGCGGCACAGGCAACGGCCGAAAAGGGGACGATCCGCATTGCGCTAAATCCCTGGCAAGCTGGCTGGGCCCTCGAGGTGGCGGATGATGGTGTGGGCATTCCAATCGACCGCATCGAGAGGATTTTTGACCCCTTTTACACCACACGAAGTGGAGGTACGGGGCTCGGTCTGGCCAACGTTGAGCGGATTGTCAGGGCGCACAATGGGGAGGTGAGGGTGCAGAGCACGGAGGGCAAGGGTACGTGCTTTACCCTACGATTCCCGGGTGATGCTGAGTCGTCGTCGCTCGAGCCTAACGACGGAGTGTCCAATGCTTCCTGACCGAATCTTGGTGGTCGATGACGATCTATCAATGCGACAGATGCTCTCAATCCTGCTCGAACGGTCCGGATACACAGTCGAGACGGCAGCGTCGGCCGAGGAAGCCCTGGGTCAGATAGAGGACAACTGGCCCGACCTCGTCATGACGGATCTCAACATGCCTGGGATGCATGGTATCGAGTTGCTCACCGAGGTGAAGCGACTGGGAGCCGTCAGTGAGCGTGACGTCGAGGTCATCGTTGTGACGGCCTATGGTTCAACGCGGACGGCTGTCGATGCGATGACGAAGGGGGCCGCGAACTACGTCCTCAAGCCGTTCAATAATGATGAATTGAAGATGGTTGTTCGGCGAGCGCTCGGACGCCGCGCGCTGGAGACCGAGAATCGAATGCTCAAGGCGCAGCTTCGTGATCAGTACTACTTCGGCAATTTGATTGGCTCATCCGCGTCAATGCAGCGGATCTATGAGCTCATTGATCGGGTCAAGGACACCAAGATCAACTGTCTTATCGTGGGTGAGAGCGGCACCGGAAAGGAGGTTGTGGCGCGAGCCATACACTTCAGCGGTAATCGGTCGGCGGGTCCGTTCGTCCCCATCAACTGTGGCGCCATCCCCGAGGCGTTGGTTGAGAGTGAGCTCTTTGGTCACAAAAAGGGCTCGTTCACCGGGGCCGTGAAAGACAAGAAGGGGCTCCTCGAGGCTGCCGCTGGTGGAACGGTGTTCCTGGATGAGGTGAACTCGTTGCCTGCTGCTGCTCAGGTCAAGCTCCTCCGGGCGGTACAGGAACGGAAGGTGACGCCCGTCGGTGGCGTGTCAGAGATTGAAGTCGACACACGGATCATCGCAGCCAGCAACGCGAACCTCGAGGCTCTCGTCGAAGAGGGCCTCTTTCGAGAGGACCTCTACTACCGGCTAAATGTGGTTCAGATTGAGCTGCCACCCCTTCGCGAACGAGCAGGGGACCTGCCGAAGTTGATTCGTCATTTTGTCCGGAAGTTCTCAGAGGAGTACGACCGCGGCGACTTGTCGGTGAGTCCTGATGCCATGAAGGTGCTCCAGGTGTGGCACTACCCTGGGAACGTACGGGAACTCTCAAACATCATCGAGCGCTCAGTGGCCCTGTGTCGCGAGGGCATCATCAGCCCTGCGGACCTTCCCGATAAAATCACGGATACCGGCCGGGTGCCGATGGCCCTCGCTCAAGAAGAGTTTCCCGATGACGGCGTCAACCTCGATGTCATGCTTGGAGAGGTAGAGAAGCGATGGCTTTTGGCGGCGCTGGAGGAGAGCCGAGGAAACAAGACGGAGGCAGCAAAGCTGCTCCAGATGTCGTTTCGGTCGTTCCGTTATCGCTTGGCTAAGCTCGGACTCGATGAGATTACCGCTGATTGACCGGTAATGGCACGGAAATTGCAACTCTGAAATGCGCCTGCCTGCAGGCAAAGAGGATGAGCAATCTGTGACCCGACGGCGTCAACAACGCGGATTTTCAGTGATCGAGTTTATGATACTCGTGGCACTCCTGTGTATTGTGGCCGCTATCGGTGTTCCGAACTTCATTGAGATGCAATACCGTGCACAGCGGGCTGAAGTGCCGTCCAACATTGAGGGTATTCACCTCGCTGCTCTCGCCTACCGCGCCGCGAATGGTGAGGTGGTCGCTGAGATACTGCCTCGTCCTGATGCCACACCCGACAACCGTGCTCGTCCCTGGAAGCTTGGCTCGAAGTTTGATGAGCTCGGATGGCAGCCAGAGGGAGACGTTCGAGGGTCCTACACGCTCGAAACGACACCGAGCGGCACTTTTGTCGTCAAGGGCATCTGTGACGTCGATGCAAACGGCGCCCAGGCAATGTTCACGGCGAGCAGCGCCGATGGCATCCGAACACTCACGGATCCAGAAGTCTATTGATGACGATTCGGGACTGAGAGGTCGGTCTCACCGGTCTTGGCATGTCAACCTTTTCGACGCGCGCACCGGCGCGCTGACAAAAACCGTCACTCGGGCCTGACAAAAATTGTCACTTTGTAAATAAAAAAACGGTGTATGGAAGCCAATAATGGCCAAATTAGCTTCACATAGGCTTTTCATAAAACTTGGCACGGAACTTGTATGGTAGTTTCTGCGTGGGAACACGGTGTTCCCTCGTTCAAGATATTTCCGGGTCTGCCCGGAGCAGACTCAGATGGAGAAGCTACAATGTTCAACAAAAAGGGATTCACCCTTGTCGAGCTGATGATTGTTGTTGCGATTATCGGTATTCTCGCGGCGATCGCGATTCCGAACTTTGTCGACATGCAGTACCGCGCTAAGCGCGCCGAAGTTCCGGGCAACGTCGATGGAATCAAGACAGCGCAGATCGCATACGACGCAGCGTTCGATACGTACGTTCAAATCACCAGTTGGACACCTTCGTCCGACGTCACCAAGACACAGCGTTCTTGGTCTACAGGCACCAACTTCGACACGCTCGGTTGGGGTCCTGATGGTAAGGTTCGCGGCCGTTACAAGGTGGAGACCACCTCATCGACCGACTTCCTGGTGACTGGTGAGTGCGATGTCGACAATGACGACACACACGCTACTTTCACAGCGACCAAGTCGCTGAACACCAAGATGAACACTGGCGCGACCGCATACTAGGTCAAGCAACGTTCGTAAAAGGGCGGCCCTCGGGTCGCCCTTTTTTTTGGTTAGGACTCATCTCATGAACCGCTGGCTTCTCTCTCTGCTGCTGCTGACCATGCTCGCGTACTTTGGCGTCTGGAATGCTGGCTTCGTGTGGGACGATGTGCCGCTCATTGTTCAGAACAAAGCGCTCGAAGATGGTCTGGCGTGGTCGGCATTCACTGGAGACCTCTGGGCCGACTCTGGTGCCGGAGAGGTGGCCAGTGGGTACTACAGGCCGTTGGTGTTGCTGAGCTTCGCCCTCGACCGTGTATTCTTTGGTCTGAGCCCTGGCGGGTACCACTTCCACAGCCTGCTGTGGCACTGCGCAGCGATCTGGGGCTTGTGGCGTCTCCTGGTGCCCATGGTCGGAGAGAAGGGTGCCGTACTTGGTGCCGCGCTCTTTGCCCTCCACCCGGTGCAGTCAGAGGTGGTCATATGGGTATCGGCCCGCAATGACCTCATGGCGGCGGCCTTCGGTTTTGCTGCGCTCAATTGTGTTTGGCGGGATGAGGTCCCGAGTCGTCGATGGTCAGTGCTGGCTCTGGTCTTTACGGTGGCCGCGGCCATGTCGAAGGAAACCGCATTTGTACTTCCCTTGATGGCTGCATTGGCCATGGTTGGTCAGGGTCATCGGGTTGCTCGAATCGCTCCACTTGTCGTCGGGGTGGCTGCTGTCATCGTGCTGAGGGTGGTCATCGGAGTGGGGGGTTCGGTGACGCCCACAGCCGATGGATGGTTGCTGCTGCTTGAGTCTGTCCCACAACTGACAGGGATCCTCGGAGCCTCGCTCTTGAGCCCGTGGCCGCTATCGAGTGCGCGGGATCTGTCCTGGATTGACGGAACGCCAACTTGGCGCGTGTGGTTGGGTTGGAGCTTCATCCTGATGCTGGGCGTGGCGTGGTTTCGGACCAATGAGCGCCGACTTGTGAGCATCGGTATTGGGTGGAGCGCGCTCCTTGTGGGGGTGACCTGGGTGGCCATCGCTGACAAAGGTGGATTTGGGGATCGCTTCTTGTATTGGCCAATGGCCGGTCTCTCTGTTGTGGTGGGTAGTATTGCCGCCCGACACGCACGATGGTTGGTTCCAGCGCTGGCGATTCCCGCGGTGTTCTTGATTCAGGTCCGGCTACCGGACTGGACCGATGACCAGCGCTTGTGGAGTGCATCCATACGGGATGTTGCCTCTCCAACCAACGAATTGAGTCTCGGGCATGCGATGACCCTCGACGGTCGGCATATCCGCGCGCATGTTGCCTTTGTCGGTGCCCTGGCGGGTCAGCAGGTTGATCTTGAAGCCTGCTCGGGTGTTGTGGGGTCCGCGATGCGTGCTGGAATGAGCCGCCACGCCCTTCGGATGGGGATGTGGTCCGAGGCTAAAGGGTGTCCGCCCAGCGGTCCTCGTCATGGCTGGATGGCAACCGCTGCCGCCATGGAAGGTCAATGGGCTCTGGTCGAGGACTGGTGTAACCGTGAACCTTCAGATCAATACGGCCGGGATTTGATTGCTTGCGCAGCGTTGGCGAGGCGACAAGGGGACGAGGATATCTACAGGGAGCTGGATGCTCGGTGGGACGGGCAGGGGAGCTTCACAGAGCGCGTCGATGCGCTCCTGACCCGAGGTCAATCGTCGGTTAGTGGTGATCCATGATGCGTCGTTCGCTGGTCTTTCTGTTTGTGGCTTTGCTGGGGATGGTCGGTGCGCATCGAGCGCAGCTGGGAACGGATGAGTGTCGGTGGATGGAAGCGGACGGTCATCGCCAGGTCTTTGTCCCTTCTCCTGATGCGACCCAGGTGGCATCTCTTGGATTCGATCTTGTCGTGGCCGACCTTCTGTGGACTCGGGCGGTTCTCTTGTTTGTGGACTTCCTGGATAGTGAAAGTGAGCATGGCGCGATTTGGACACGAACTGTTCTGCAGACCGTGACGCAGCTGGATCCGTTTTGGCGGACACCCTTTTTCTATGGTGGGAGCATGCTCAGGCTGCTGGACGACCTCGAGGGCAGTGACGAGGTATTCACTGCAGGAATGGAGGCGTTTCCTGAGGACGCATATTTTCCATTCTCGCTCGCAATGAACGCGTACATGTTTGGTGAGGACCTGGAGAAGGCCACCACCTACCTTACCCAGGCAGCAAGTCTCCCGAATGCGCCGAAGTGGTACCGGAATGCAGTCGCCGAGTTCATTGACCGCGGTGGTCAGCGCAAGGCTGCAGTCACGTACTTGAACGAACAGATCGACTCTGCCAACTCAGATAAAGAACGGCAGCTGCTCACGACCAAGCGTGATGATTTGTTGTACGCGCAGATGATTGAAGTGGTTGGGGAGCGACAAGACAAGTGGGAAAGCCACTTTGGACGGCCGGTCAGCGACCCTCAGGTTCTGTCGCCGTTGCCCCCGGACCCAAAAGGGGGCGAATGGATTTTGGGTGGTGATGGACGGGTTCGCTCGAGTCGTGTCGAACCCAAGGCGCGGCTGCGTGATCGGAATGAAGAGCGAGCCATCCTGGTGAATCCTTGAGTACTCGCACAGCACTCATTGGGCTGGGAAGCTCGATGGGCGATCGAGCGGGCCGATTGGCGCTGGCTGTAAAGCTGCTGGACGCCGATCCCGAGACTGAGGTGGTCGCGAGTTCGACCGTGTGGCTCAACAAGCCCATCGGTGTTGCAAGAGGAGCCTTCTTGAATGGTGCTGTGACTGCGCGGACCACGCACTCTGCTCGAGGCATGTTGGCACTGTGTAAATCGATCGAGGCTCGACTGGGTCGTCAGCCCACCGCACGTTGGGCCGACCGCCCCATCGACGTAGATCTCTTGATGATGGATGACCTGATCCGTCGTGGATGCGGACTGACATTGCCTCATGCAGCGATGCTTGATCGGCCCTTTGTGATGGTTCCAGCCGTTGAAATTGGTGGCCATATGGTGCACCCGGTCACACGACAGACCTTGGGGCAGCTTCTCGACGGCGAAGAGCACGGAATGGTTGCTCATGGACTGTTGCCTCAGCCCCTTGCTCCCAGGCCTTTCGCGAAGTACAACCACCGCGCAATCACGCCTGCTACGGGGAGTCAGGGCATGAAGATCTTTATCGATACAGCAAACATTGACGAGATTCGTGAGGCCCACGCATGGGGCATCTTGGATGGGGTCACCACCAACCCGAGTCTCATCGCCCGCGAGGGCGGCGACTTCATCGAGACCATTCACGAAATCTGTGAGTTGGTGAAGGGGCCAGTGTCCGCAGAGACCGTCTCTCAGGATCCTGAAGGAATGATCAAAGAAGGACGCTTGTTGGCCAAGATCTCAGAGCATGTGGTGGTCAAGGTTCCGTTGACGGCAGCTGGTCTGACTGCAACCCGCGCACTGGCGGATGATGGCATTGACGTCAACGTGACGCTCATCTTCCAGCCCGCCCAAGCGCTCATGGCGGCAAAGGCGGGTGCGGCCTACGTCAGCCCGTTCCTCGGTCGCCTGGATGATATCGCGACCGACGGTGTCCAACTCATCGATGAGATCGTGACCATCTTTGGGAACTACCCAGAGCTCGGTACCGAGGTGTTGTCTGCATCGATCCGGCATCCTCTCCATGTCAGCCAGGTTGCACTGGCGGGCTCGGACGTTGCGACGATTCCGTACAAGGTTCTGTCGAGGTTGGTCAACCACCCACTGACCGAGAGCGGTAACGCCAAGTTCTTGGCTGACTGGGATACCGTCCCTGACAACGACATCGCTGGTCAGGTCAGCCGCTGGCTGGAGAAGCGCGGTTCCTGAACCGGTCGCTGAAGACGAGCGTGCGGGCCTGGCCGATGCTTGGCTCGTCGCCGGTGCTGCCGTCCTGGTCGGTGCCTGCTATCTCGGTGGAGGGTTTGTCTGGGATGACGTGCCCCTCATCGCTCAGCGGCTGGCGCTGCTCGATGTAGATGGCATCCTGCATCTCTGGATGGGTCCTGTCACAGAGACTGGTCCTGGGTCTGCGTACTATCGACCCGTATCCATGATGGTCTTGTCGGGACTGGGTCGTCTTGGACCAGTTCCGATTCATTTGCTCGCGCTCATGCTGCATGCTGCAAGTGCCTATCTCTTGGTTGTGCTGTGCCGTGGCCTCCGTGCTCCACTGCTGGCTGGTCTTGTTTTTGCTCTGCACCCGTTGGTGGGGGAGGTCTTGGGGTGGTCCTCGGCACTACCGGATGCGCTGGCGGTCTTCTTCGGCCTGCTGAGTGTTCACCTTGGCAGGCGGAACCCGCTCCTATGCTTCGTGGCGCTTGTGCTCGGGATTTGGTCCAAGGAGACGGCGGTCATTATCGCTGCCCTGGTCGCTGTGGGCTTAGGTGATGTTCGGCGGCTCTGGCGACCCTGGATAGGGGCCATTGCGATCGGTGTCTCAGGACGCATACTGGCTGGCGTCGGTGGAGCACCCATGGATGGGAGAAACCTGGAGCTTGTGCCTGATGCGATGGGTTGGGCCATGGGGGGACTTGTCTGGCCTCTACCTCTGCACGTGATTCGTGATGTTCTGGTTGCACCCGATGCCATCGTCACTCTTGGCGTGATGCTTGTTTTCATCTTTGGTGTATTGGCTCGACGCAGACGCGCGGCTTGGGCGGGTCTCGCGCTCATGGTCTGCGCTCACGCGATCGCCATGCCAGTCGTCTTGGATGGGTACCTCCTGGGCGCACGATACAGCTACCCCGCTCTGGTTGGGCTGAGCCTCTGGGTGGCGGCTATCGTGCCTTGGCGGTCTCGCATTTTGGGCGTCGTACTTTTGGTTCCCGCTGCCCTGTACTTCCACGCGACCGATCGTGAGCGCTGGACGAGCAACCTGGCACTGTTCGGTGACGTTGAGGTTGCGGCTCACGATTCCGGCCTCGCGTGGCATCTCTACGCGATGGCGAGCCTGGAGGCGGCACAGTTTCGGCAGGCTGGGCTCGCATTCGAACGGGCGCTGGCGTCGAACAAACCCTTTCCTGGAGACGAAACCTTACATCTGATTGCTTGGGTGTCGGCCGGTGAGCATCAGCGTGCCCTGGCGGCGGCGGAATCGGGACAGAAGGATGGTCTGACCGCTGCGCACCTGGCTTGGTGGGCGCGGGCAGCCTGGGGAGCAGGAGAAAAAGCGCAAGCACAGAAACTCCTCAAGATGCTCCAGGGACCGGACGGCTTTGACGGACCGCCGTGGGTGAATTCCTTTGCAACGTCCGTTTTTGAGGAGGGATCAGGTCGGGATTCGACTTCGCCGACGCTGTCACCTTGACCCTGCTCAAGCCCTCGCATAGGGTGCCCTTCCAGGGGTGGAGTTGATGCCTCAGAGCGACACAGTTCGGCCAGACAAGCGGGAACGGATCACCGAAGCCGCCATCGCTGTGTTCGCAGAAAAGGGGTACCGGTCGTCTCGAGTCAGTGATGTTGCGCAGGCTGCGGGCGTTGCCGATGGCACCATCTATTTGTACTTCAAGAACAAAGAAGATCTCCTGCTGAGTATCTTTGAAGAGAAGATGGAGATGCTCCTCGGCGCGCTGAACAGCAAGCTGGCAGATATCGACTGTCCGCTCGACAAGATTCGCACCTATGTGCACAGCCACTTCGAACTGCTTCGCACTCACCCTGAGCTCGCGCAGGTGTTTCAGGTGGAGCTCAGGCAGTCACACAAGTTTCTCCGAGAGTATCGACCCGAACCACTCTGGGCCTATCTCAACGTCTTCAGTGACATCGTCTCAGAAGCGCAGGCCAGCGGTCTCATCAGGACCGACGTCGATCCTTTCATCTCAAAATGGGCTTTTTTCGGTGCCCTGGATGAACTCTCTATTCAGTGGGTTCTATCCAGAAACCGGGATCGTTTTGATTTAGATGTGGCGGCTGATCAGGTCGTCGAAACCTTTTTCCGCGGTGTATTGACCGCGAAATCTCAGGAGTAATCCATGAAAGTTGGAGTCTGTATCAAGCGGGTCCCAGGGACTGACTCTCGGATCACAATTGCCGACCCGGCCTCTGGCCCGGCGCTTGGCGATGTGAGCTGGGAGGTCAACCCTTACGACTCATTCGCCATCGAGGCCGCCCTTCAACTACAGGAGGCTGGTACGGCTTCGGATGTGGTGGTGTTCACAGTCTGTGGGGCCGATGGTGATGCGAAGATTCGCGATGCGCTGGCCATGGGAAAGAAAGGTAAGAGCGGCGCCAGCAAGGCCGTCCGCTTGGACGATGCCGCCTTCGCTGGGTCGGACGCGCTTGGTATTGCGCGTATTCTGGCTGCGGCAGTAAAGAAGGAGGGCGTCGACATTGTGTTCGCTGGCAAGCAGGCCATCGATGGAGATAGTTCTCAGGTTCCTGCCATGATGGCTGAGGTTCTCGGGTGGCCTTCCGTCTGCGAAGTGACTGACCTTGAAGTGAGCGCGAGTGGTGTCAAGGCATGGCGCCAGGCTGGTGGAGGCAAGCGCGAGGTCGTGGAGCTTCCCACGCCATGTGTCGTGACTGCAGACAAGGGTCTGAACACACCACGCTACCCCACGCTGCCCGGCATCATGATGGCGAAGCGTAAGCCCATCGAAGTCTTGGATGCTGCAGCGATTGGTGTGGACCCCTCCACGGTGGGCAGCGCGGCATCTTCGGTGACGTTTACCAACTGGAGCCCACCCGCAGCCCGACCCCCGGGACGCATTCTCGAAGGTGAGACCGATGCGGTCGTCACCGAACTCATCACCCTGCTTCGTGACGAAGCGAAAGTACTGTAAGGAGGCACATCATGGGAAGCGGAATTCTAGTCGTTTGTGAGCATGAAAATGGTGCACCAAAGAAGACAGCGTATGAGCTCTTGAGCAAGGCGCGTGAACTCTCGAGTACCCTCGGTGGGGGCATCAGTGCCGTCGTTGTCGGTACAGGCGATGCGGCAGATCTCGGTGAGTACGGGGCCACGACCGTGTACACCGCTGACGGCGCCGACTTTGCCTCGGGTTCAACTGGTGCACGTGTATCGGCCCTGGCGGCAGCCATTGAGGCTGCTCAACCTGCGGTCGTCATCGGCTCAGCTTGTGCCCAGACGCGGGAGTCTTTCCCCCGGCTGGCAGCCAGAATTGGCGCCGGTATGGCGAGTGACTGTACAGATCTCAAGGTGGACGGCGGTGCGGTCATCGCCCGTCGGCCGATGTATGCCGGGAAGGCCTTCGCTGAGGTGGCCATCAGTTCGAGTGTCGCGCTCTACACCGTGCGCCCGAACTCGTTCCCAGGTGCGGCACCCAGTGGTGGATCGGCTGCAGTCAGTCCTCTCCAGGTGACCGTGTCTGGCGCCGATATGGCTGCCAAGGTGGTCGGAATCGAGGAGCCGAAGAGCGAGATCGTCGATCTCACTGAGGCCAACCGTATTGTCTCGGGTGGGCGTCCAGTCGACTCGTCTGACAACTTCGATAGCCTCATTCGTCCCCTCGGCATCGCGCTCGGTGCAACCGTAGGCGCCAGTCGGGCGGCCGTTGATGCTGGGTACGCTCCACACAACGAGCAAGTGGGCCAGACTGGAAAGGTTGTGAATCCCAGTCTCTACGTGGCATGCGCCATCTCGGGTGCCATTCAGCACCTCGCCGGGATGCGCACCAGTCGGGTCATTGTTGCCATCAACAAGAACCCTGAGGCTCCCATCTTTCAGCATGCCACTTACGGCATCGTCGGCGACATCTTTGAGGTCGTGCCGAAACTGACTGAGGAAGCCAAGAAGCAAGGGATCGGCGCATAGCTGAGGCCTTGCTGGTCACCACATCCACAGCGTGAAACCCGCCCCTTCAGACCATGTGCTGAAGGGGCGGTGTTACGATTGGGACCGACGGGGTTGAATTGAGTAGCATCGGTGACAGCGGGCCCTCGGCCTACAAGTTCTCCCAGGTTCTCCGAGGCCTCGTGGATCGGAACGACTCACGGGGTGTGATCCAGCTCGTTGAGCGATGGCTCGAGTATGGAACTGTCAGCCAGACCGCACGTGTGGCTCAAGCCCGAGCATTACTCGATCTGCACTTGATGGATCGAGCCTGGGTCCGCCTTCGAGAAGCAGCAACCGCCGATCCGGGAGACATGGACATACAACTGCTCACTGCAGAGTTGTTTGTGGAGAGGGGATGGCCGACGAAGGCGGTGAAGGTGCTCGATCGAATTCCGATGACGGATGCCTCCGAGTCAGAGCGACGTCGTTTTGCTTCGATTCGTACCTTGGCCGCATCCCCAGCCAGCGCCCCGCCCGCGAACAGTAAGCTGATTGAGCGGCAAGGCGGAGCTGAAGAGGTCCTCGCCCTCGCGGAGATCTACATGAGCCTGTCGATGTGGGTTCGTGCCGAGAGCTTGCTTGAGCGTCTTGTTCGGGATGGGAGCACAAGTCGCCGTGTCTCAGACCTCCTGTGGGCCATTCGAGGGGACCTCGACAGCCCACGACTTGGTACAGAGGCGCTCCTCGACGAGCTGAGCGAGGGGGCGCGCGAAGCCGACTGGGGCTTGCTGGAGAACACCGATGGGTTGGGTCAGGTTGAGGTCACTGCACACGTCGACGTGGCCGAGCTCGAAGAACTCAACGCGTCTGTGGCGAAGCGACGGGGGTTTCCTTCGCTGTTCAGGCGAGATGAGAGCACAGGGGAGAACACCGAGTCGAGTGCCGATGAAATCACCATGTCCTCAATCGTTGTGGACGATGTAGATCAATTTGCAGGATTCGAGGTCA
>Ga0115012_10001426_pt1 | contig 13921 bp, 13 predicted proteins | sample TroAtlMetagenome_FD_88706 | JGI IMG/M metagenome (GOLD analysis project Ga0115012, IMG submission 88706) | Marine eukaryotic phytoplankton communities from Atlantic Ocean - Tropical Atlantic ANT10 Metagenome | ecosystem: Environmental > Aquatic > Marine > Oceanic | place: Tropical Atlantic...
ATATATATCAAATAATATAGAAAATTTGTATGTTGGTGATATTAATAAGGAATTAAAAAATTTAATAAAAAATAAATATCCACACTGTAAAGTGAAGTATTTTTTAAATGACCAAGCAAGAACTCTAAATGTCGACATAAATGATTTTTTGGCAAACCAAAAGAATTACTTACTTGCTTTAAACACCGTTTCTTCACTGTTAAATATAGACATTACCAATGAAGCAAGAAGTTTAAATTTTGAATCAGTTGAAGGAAGGTTTGAAATCATTAGTCAAAATCCTATAAAAATCCTCGATGGCGCACATAATTATGATGGTGTAAAACATTTACTTCAAGATTATGAAAAACTATACAATTTTCCCCAAACAGATGTCTTTATTGGATTTAAAAGAGGAAAAGATGTAGAAAGTATTATCAGTTTTATAAATTCTAAGAATAGATATGCAATTAACATCGTAGAGAGTAATACATTCTACGATCAAGAAAATCCTGCAGAATATTTAGATTATTTTCAAAAATTAAATATAAAACATCAATTTGTAAGCCTAGATTCTTTTTCCTCAAATAAGAAACCTTCTATACTTCTAGGTAGTTTATATTTAATTGGAGAATACAAAAAAAGGAAATTATTATGAAAACATTTTTTATGATCAAACCAGACGGTGTTCAAAGAAATTTAATTGGCCAGATTATTTCACGAGTAGAAGCCAAAGGATTCAAAATTACAAAAATTAAAATGATGACAATTTCTAAAGAATTAGCTGAAGAGCACTATGGAGAACATAAAGATAAACCATTTTTTAATGATCTCGTGTCATTTATAACAAGCGGTCCAGTTGTTGCTATGCAAGTAGAAGGAGAAGATGTAGTCCTTCAAATTAGAAATATTATGGGCGCAACTAACCCAAGTGAATCAACACCTGGGTCTATACGAGGTGACTTAGCTACTGAATTAGATAAAAATGTTGTCCACGGTTCCGATTCAGACGAAAGCGCTGAAAGAGAACTTTCATTATTTTTTGGAAACTAAATAAGTATTTAAAAACAAAAACTATTGGATTATTCTAGTAGTACATGGTTGACTTAAATTTACGCAGAACTATTTTTGGTGGTAATGATATTGCTATTGATTTGGGAACTGCAAATACTCTAATTTATGTAAAAGGAGTAGGAGTAGTTGTTGACGAGCCGACACTTCTTGCTGTCAACAAATCTGATAATTCAATAATTACAATTGGTAGAGAAGCAAAGAAACTTATTGGTAGGGTTCCGGATACAATTGAACTAGTCAAGCCATTGAGGGATGGTGTTATATCGGAAATTGAAATGGCCGAAGAGCTTGTAAAAACACTGCTTTCAAGAGCTATAGGAAGAGCGTATTCAAGGCCTAGAATTGTAATTTGTGTTCCAAACGGCGTAACTAGTGTTGAGCAAAGATCTATTGAAACAGCCGCTCATGCTACTGGTGCATCAGAAGTATTTACCATCGAAGAACCAATGGCAGCGGCAATAGGTAGCGGCCTAAATATTTTCGAACCTTACGGCAACATGATTGTTGATATAGGCGGTGGTACCACAGAAATTGCAGTTATTTCAATGGGAGACATAGTTAATGCTAACTCGGTAAGGGTTGGGGGTGAAGACATGACTGAAATACTCATTGAATGGTTGAGAAGAGAGCATCAAATACTCGTTGACACTGGAATTGCAGAAAATATCAAACATGCTGTTGGTTCAGCATATCAATACGATAGAGAGCCTCAAGTAACTGTAACAGGTAGGGATATTGTTAGAGGAGTTCCAAAACAAGTACTCCTTGAAGCAAGTGATGTAAGAAATGCATTGCAACCCATTGTTAATGATATTATTGAAGCTATTCGAATCTCTCTTTCACAGACTCCTCCAGCCTTAGTTTCTGATATAGACAAAGATGGTGCATGGCTAACTGGTGGAGGATCATTGTTAAAACAAATGGATAAAAAAATAGCAGAAGAATTAGGAATTCCAATAAATAATACCGAAGACCCATTAAGCTCTGTTGTTTTAGGTTCTGGTATATGTTTAGAGAGATTTCAGGACTACAAAAGCATTTTGAAGCTTTCTCCAAAACCTAATTAAGATGCAAAGTACACAAGCTGTAGGCATTAGAAAATACGTCATATATTTTTTATTTTTGTTTCTTTCAGGCTTGCTTACAGCAGTTGATTATTTCTCAAATAAATCCTTATCAAATTACATCCCAAATCAAATAAATTTGTTATCTAGTTTTCAAATACCTGATAGGATTCTGCAAAATGAATTAATCAACCTATCTTCTAGCAAAGCTGACATTGTTGCAGAAAATATTCGACTAAAAGAGGAACTCGTTGACTTAAGGCTACTTTATAAAGAGAACCAAGATTTAAAGGATGATATTGAGTCATATGATGTCCTAATTAAAAACATAAGTGATTTCGAATTAACATATTATGCAACAAGTTTAATTTTAAAAAATTCAACTGATGAGTATTTAATCGTAGGAGGTAGAGATTATAATTTTGAACCGGGGGATATTGTAGTTAATGAGACAGGATATATTGTTGGTTACTTAGGAGAAGTTTTCAATGATTATTCAATACTTGAATCATTAGATTCTACAAATTTTAGTTTTAGGGCATTAGATGAAAATAATAATTCATTTGAAATCAATTCAAATGGTAGAGACTTAATAATAAATTCTCTAGATCTATTAAATGATAAAAAAGTAGGAACAATTTACTCAGATATTACCTTTGGACATGTAAGTAAATTTCCATTCCTGAACCTAGAAATTTATGAACAAAAAATTATTAACAATAAACTTACTTTGATTGTTGAAGTAGAAGAAAAGTTATCTTTCCAAACTAGATTATATATTCCAAAAGAAAAATGAAAATATTAAGACAAACTTCGATTACATTAATCCTTTTTCTAATTTCTTTGTTAGAAAATTATTTAAATACATTTATATCACTAAATATTGGAATATATATATTTTTTATAGCCCTTGTATTTTTAGGTACCGATTTCTTCGATCAAAGTAATGTAATTCCTATTTTCTTTTCAGGTGTTTTATACGATTCTTTTTTTAGCACATACTACTTAGGTCTATATTCAGCAATTTTTTTATTTGTAGTAATTGTATCTAATTTTTTAGTTTCGAAATTTACAAAAACAAATATAGTTTACTTCACAATTATTTCAATTTGTTTATTGGTATATAAATCTCCGATTATTTTTGAATTTGATATAAATTATTGGTTGTATAACTATCTTTTATCCGTATTTGTAAACTTTACTATCTACCTTTTTTTAAAGAGAATCTTAAGAATCAATGTTTAATCAAAAAAGATTAGAATATACATTCATATCTTTTTTGATAATACTTTCACTTATTCTTCTTGACATTTTTCAACTCCAGACACAGGAATTTGACTCAACTTCTCAAACTATTGAGAAACAGAACTTAGATAAATTTTATATAACAGCACCAAGGGGTGAAATATATGACCTCCAAGGAGAGAAAGTTGCAAGTACAACATTGGTTCCGCATTTGTATATAAATTTACGTAAAGTTACAAATGAAAATTTAACAGATTATAAACAAATAGTTCAATACAATTTTCCTGAGCTTCTTAGCAGTGAAATAAATGAGATATTTAATAGTAAAGATATTTTAAGTTTGGTGATTGACCTCTCAAATGTTGAATATGAAGTCAGAAATAATTTATTGACGAATTATGATGCATTTGAAATATTTGACCTACCTATTAGGAAATATATTCAAAATGAATTATTTGCACATACAGTTGGCTACCTAGGAAAACCAAACAATGAGGAAACATCTGAATTCAAAAATGCACTAGGTAACAATCAAGTTGGAAAAAATGGTCTTGAAAGATATTATGAAGAATATTTGTCAGGAGCACCTGGAGAGATAATATTTGAAGGATCTGAAATTGTCGATTACAAACAACCAATTCAGGGAAACGATTTATTTTTAACAATTGACTCTTTAACACAATCGGTTGTAAAGGAATCATTGCAACAAGGAATCGAATTAGCTAATAAGAGTTTTGAATCTCCAAATGTAATAAAAAGGGGAGCAGCTGTAGTCTTGGATATAGAGTCAGGAAATGTAGTGTCTATGGTATCTTTACCAGATTTTAATCCGAACAAATTCGTAACTGGTATTAGTGATTTTGAATACAAGCAATTAGACAGAGATCAATCTTTTAATAATTTTGCTATTCAAGGTCTTTACCCTCCAGGTTCAGTATTTAAAGTTGTTGCTTACTGGCTTGCTTTAAGCGAAAATATATTTCCTGAAGAAGTGAACAACAAAGATTCAAATATTGATTGTGAAGGAAGTCTTTCCTTTGGGTTTGATGATGGTTCACAGCAGGTATATAACGACTGGAAACTTGACGGTCATGGAAAAGTCGACCTTAGAGAAGCGATGAAACAGTCGTGTAACGTTTATTTTTGGGATATAGCACTTAACATCTGGAGAAATTTTGGAAATACTGAAGCAGAGTCAATTCTACAAGAATATTCAAAAGAGCTCGGTTTTAGTAATAAAACAAATATTGATTTACCATTTGAAAAAGTCGGTATAATTCCCGACAGAGAGCTATTTGAAGAGTGGAAAATTTCAAGACCAGGATTAGTAAGAGAAGAGGGGTGGCTTGGCGGAGATTTAATGAATTTAATTATTGGCCAAGGGGCAATAACTACAACACCTATTCAAGTTGCTAACGCTTACAGAACACTTTTAACAGGTGAAAATATTTCACCTACATTGAATAAAAATGCATCAAAAACAATTAACAATCAAATTAATGTGAGTGATGAGTTTGTTCAATTTTTGCTAAAAGATTTAAATTCAGTAACAAATAAAGGAGGTACCGCTCATGTTTCCTTTAGCGTATTGGGAAACAAGGTTAATGACATCGGAGGTAAAACTGGAACTGCTCAAAATGCTGGTGATAAAAACAATACCTCTTGGTTTGTTGGGATAGATTCTGTTACAAACCCTAAATATGTTATTGCTACTGTAGTTGACGAAGGAGGCTCAGGAAGTGCTGTGGCAGCTCCTATATCTAGAAGAATAATCCAACATTTACTCGGGTATGACATAACACCAGTTGAGTTTGGAGAAGTAACAGAATGATAAGTAGAAAGATTACCTTATTAGGACCAGAAGGAACTAATTTATACATTTTGTTACAGTTCATAGTTTTTAGCATTATTTCTTGGTTTACCTTGTTTACATCTGTTGAGCTAATTGAATTTAATACTGGCAATATTCTCAGTAGGCAAATAGTTTTTTCATTAATCGGTTTAAGTGTTTTTTTTGCTACTACCTATATATCTATAGAGAATCTTTATAACTTGATAAACCCTTTATTTGCCCTTTCTGTCTCTGTTTTAGGTGGTCTACTGTTCACGGCACCTATATTAGGCGTTAGAAGGTGGTATGATTTGGAACCATTAGGTTTACCAATTTTTATACAGCCATCAGAATTTAGCAAAATAATTTTAGTTTTGTTCTTAGCTAAAATTTTAAGTTCAGATATGAATAAATCTTTAGCCTCAATTGGTATTTTATTTAATTTGTTTTTAATATTTATTCAACCAGATTTAGGAACAACCATGTTACTTTTGATAGTCACCCTCCTAATGTTATTTTTATCAAATATACAACTAAGATCTTCAGTCTTGGGACTATTAATTATATTTAGTGCATTCTTTGTATTTTTAGAGCTAAATCTATTGGGCGAATATCAAGTATCAAGAATAACGGAATTTTTTACTGGAGAAGATTTCTCACAACAACAGAGCAGACTCTCAGTATCTTCAGGCGGTCTTTTAGGAACCTATTTTACAGACTCTCTATTAAATGACGTTTTTGTTCCTGTTCAAACTACAGATTTTATATTTTCACTATATTCAAGAAATTTTGGTTTTTTTGGAGCAGTAGTACTAGCTTTACTGTGGGTACTGTTTTTTTTCAGAGTAAATCGAATTATAAGAAAAACTGAAATAAACTTTGAGAAGTATCTACTTTCAGGCTTGTTAATTCTTCTAGGTGTACAAATATTTATAAATTTATTAACAATTTTAGGATTTATCCCCTTGACTGGTATACCTTTTCCTCTTTTGAGCCTAGGTGGTTCATCTGTGTTTTCGACAGCAATTATATTCGGAATAATTAATAGAGTTTTCATTGAAAACAACATAGCTGTTTAATTTATACATATACTATTCTTTATTTATGTTGAATTTATATAATCGTCATCTCGGAGGTTTTAATGTTTGGTATATTCAAAAAGTCGAAAATTGTTCGCACAAGCGACAATTCAGACAATACAAAAACTAAATGGTTTAACGGCCAAAAAGTAAAAATAAAGTCTGGAACAACACGTTCTGGATCACACAGAAATAAACAATTTAAAGAGAAGAATCCAACGTGGTTTAGAGAGCAACCGCTACCAGTCCCTGAAGTAGATAAAAAGCAAATGCTTATTAGCTCAAAAGATGGAGTTTCAAAAGTTGCAATTTTAGAAGGACCTACTTTAGTTCAGTACTATACATCTGAAAATAATGCTAAGTCAAAAGTTGGCAATATTTACTTAGGAAAAGTAAAGAATGTTCTGCCCGGAATGGAAGCCGCATTCGTTTCTTTTGGTGAAGAAAAAAATGGGGTACTTTATGTTGCTGATATTGAGGGTGCACATAAAAATTCAAAAATTGAAAATCTTTTAAAACCTGATCAAGAAATCTTAGTACAAGTTGTAAAAGATGCAATGGGTGAAAAAGGTGCACGATTGACAGGACAAATCTCCCTTCCAGGTAGATATTTAGTTTTAATTCCAAATTCTAGAACAAAAGGAATATCTAGAAGGCTTTCAGATGATGAAAGAAATAGGTTAGACAGAATCATTAGAAAGCTCAAGCCTGAAAACTTTGGAGTGATTGTTCGAACTGCTGCAGAAGGTGTAAGCGAGAAGGCTTTGAAAGTAGATATTGATAAACTTGTAGAAGAATGGGAAGTTGTTAGTAATTACAAAAGTGGCGATGCTCCTAAATTAATACATCAAGAACCTGATGTTTCAATAAAAGTAATAAGAGAACATTTAAATACATCATTTAAGAAACTATTAATTGATAGAAAAGATCAATTTGAAGAAGTTAAAGATTACGTATCTGCCACATCACCAGAAATAAGTGACATTGTTGACTTTTACCAAGATGAGTTGATGCTTTTTGAAAGATATCACATTGAAGATCAAATCAAAAAAGCATTAGATAGAAAAGTATGGCTTCCTTCAGGAGGACATCTTATTATTGACAGAACGGAAGCTTTAACTGTTATAGACGTAAATACAGGAAAATTTGTTGGAAAAAACAGTTTAGAAGAAACTGTTTATGAGAATAATTTAGAAGCTGCAGAAGAAATTGCAAGACAACTAAGACTTCGAGATATTGGCGGAATAATTGTAATTGATTTTATTGATATGGAGTCAATTAAGAAACAGCAAAGTCTTCTTAATAGGTTTAAACAAGAATTAGCAAAAGACAAAACAAGAACACAGGTGTTTGAAATTTCTAGACTCGGCTTAGTTGAAATGACAAGAAAAAATGTTGCGGCAGGACTCGTCGAAAGTTTTTCTCAAGAATGCGAGGTTTGTAATGGAAGAGGGCTAATTATAAATGATATTTTTTCCAACAAAAGTATACAAGAGGGCTTGATTGAGTCAGAAGGTGTAGTAGAGTAGTTGAGTTATGAGTAAATACGCAGTTATTAAAGTTGGATCTTCACAAGAGAAGGTATCTGTTGGGGATGAATTTTCTGTTTCATCTAGCTTTAATGAAGAAAGTCTAATACCTGTTTTAGTAAGTCCTAGGAAAGGGCAAATAGTTGTTGATGATAAAGAATTAAAAAGCTATAAAGTTGAACTTGAGTTTATATCAGATTCTAAATCTAAAAAAATGAACATATTTCAATATAAAAACAAAACTGGCAACAGAAGAAGAGTTGGATACAGAGAGAATGAAAAAGTAGTTAAAGTTGTAAGTATTGAAGGTCTCGAAAGTGCTGAGGAGGAATAATGTCTAAAACAAAAGCTGGTGGTTCAACTAGAAATGGTAGAGATTCAGAGTCCAAACGCCTTGGCACCAAAGTTTTTGATGGCGAGAATATATCAGCAGGCTCAATAGTTGTCAGGCAAAGAGGAACAAAAATACATCCAGGCGAGAATGTATCAAAAGGTGGAGATGACACCCTTTTTGCAAAAGTTGATGGTGTTGTAAAATTTTCTACAAGAAATGGTAGAAAATTAGTTAATGTAATTCAAAAATGAGCCAATGTTCGTTGATGAAATCAATCTTTCAGTATCCTCTGGAGCTGGAGGACCAGGCTCTGTTAGTTTTAATAACTTAAATTCTAAAACAAAACCATCAGGTGGTTCTGGTGGCAATGGTGGCAGTGTTGTTCTTTCTGTAAAAAAAGAACTAAATGATTTATCTCATATTATGTCAAACAGTTCACTCAAGGCACAAAATGGTGGTCCTGGTAATAAAAACTTTCAAAATGGAACCCATGGAGATGACTTAATCCTGGAGGTACCAAAAGGTACCCAAGTCTTTGTTGACAATGAAATGTTCGCTGATTTACACAACAATGATTCTTCTTATGAGTTAATTGCAGGATCAAGAGGCGGGAGAGGAAACTATGAGCTTATATCAGGTCGTAATCCTAATCCGAAAATTTGCGAACAAGGTGAAAAAAGAAAAACAATAGAAATTAAACTCATGTTCAGTATTTATTCAGATATTTCAATAGTTGGGTTACCCAATGCAGGTAAAAGCACGCTAATACAAAAATTAACAAACTCAAAAGCAAAAATTGGTGATTATGAATTTACTACAACAAGCCCAAATATTGGCGTATTAAATAATTTAGAATCACAAATTACAATCTGTGATTTACCAGGGTTAATAAAAGGAGCCTCAGATGGAGCAGGTATGGGGAGAAAAGTGCTTAAACACTTAAGGAATACTAAATTAATAATTTTCTTGTTAGACCCTACAAATGAAAAATTTAATATTGATGATCAAATTTCAATGCTAACAAATGAACTAAATGTATATGACAAAAATTATAAGTTAATTGAGAATATTAAAGTCATAAATAAATCTGATTCATTAACAACTCATGAAAGAGATTTATTACATATATCTTGTTTAAAAAATGAGGGAATTGATAAATTAGTAAAATTATTACAAAAAGCAGTATTAAAAGATGTTTCTCGAATTTATTCTGAGTATCACAAAATATATTTAGAAAAAGAAGATTACATGATAGAAAAAATAGAAAACAAATTCATTTGCACGGGAGATATGGTAACAAATATGATAAATATTTCTGGAAACAATGACAGTGTTCTGGATGAAATATTTTTTAGATTTGAAAAATCATCTCTTTCTAGAGAAATTGAAGAAATGGGTGCATCTGATGGTGATATAGTTGTATTAGGAAATTTAGAATTTGAATACCAAAAGTAAAAAAAATATAGTTATCAAAATTGGAACAACTTCAATTATAAAAAATAACAAAGTGGACTCAACATTGTTAAATAAACTTGTTGAGGTAGTAAAAAAGTACAACGACCAATATAATTTCGTAATTGTGACTTCTGGAGCAGTTGGACTTGGTGCGTCAAAGTTAAATTACAAAAGTAGGCCAAGGTCTTTAAAAAAACTACAAGTTGCATCAGCAGTTGGTCAGATTGAGTTAGTAAATCAATATGAAAAAGTATTTAACAAAAGCAAAATCAATATTGCACAAGTATTAATAACAAAAAATTTAATAGATGACAGAGAACAATTTATTAACACCACACAGGCATTAAATGAATTGTTGTCTGAGGGGATAATACCAGTTGTCAACGAAAATGATGTTGTTGCTACTGAAGAATTAAAGTTTGGAGATAATGACAGATTGTCAGCTATTGTTTCAATAATTGTTAATGCTGAAAAACTTATAATTATTACAAATAAGGAAGGTTTATACAATTTCAATCCAGATAAAAATAAAAATGCAAAAAAAATTGATTATATTGAATACGATTCAGAGCAACTTGATAATTTAATTCCAATATCACAAACAGGTGATGGAATAGGGGGTTTCTCCACAAAAATTATGGCAGCACAAATTTCCGGCTTTTCTGGCATCCCCACTCAAATTATTTCATGGTCTAAAGACAATCTAACAAAAGCATTATTGAATAAAAAAGTAGGCACTTATATTACAGCTTCAAGTAAAAAAATCAGATTAAGAAAATTGTGGATTGCTTATGGTATGTCTGTTAATTCTAATATTGAAATAGATGAAGGAGCAAAGTTAGCATTAGAAAAAAATGCTTCACTTTTATCTAAAGGGGTAGTAAAAATAGATGGATCATTCAAGACTGGAGACGGTCTTTCGGTTATTTTTAATAAAAAAATAATAGCTAAAGGAATCGCTAAAACAGACAGTAATTCCTCAGGGAGTGATAGCTTACTAATACATAAAGATGATTTAATTATCCTATAAATAATTTTACTAATGAAAATACTTAATTAATCTTTAAATATGCTTGAGCAAATAGGAATAGAAGCAAAAACTGCTGCTGCCGAAGTTGCAGTATTAACTACTGATAAAAAAAATAAAATTCTTCAAAGCATGGCTGATAAGCTTATTAAAAATACTTCAAAGATATTAGGTGCAAATAAAGTGGACCTTGACAACTCTAAAGATCTTGAGCTAACAGCTGCTTAGTTGATAGATTAACTTTAAGTGAAGAGCGTATAAATGGTATGGCCAGTGGTTTACTTAAAATAATACCTTTGAATGATCCTGTGGGCAGCGTCACGAGTAGCTGGACAACAGATGAAGGTTTAGATATAAAGAAAATAAGATCACCTTTTGGAGTTATTGGTGTAATTTATGAGGCTAGACCTAATGTTACAAGTGATGTTTCTGGACTCTGTCTTAAGTCAGGTAATGCAGTTATTTTAAGAGGTTCCAGCTACTGTTTAGACTCCAATATTGCAATACTCGAAACTCTTCAGGAAGCTTTAGATGAAAATAAATGTAATAAAAATATTTTTCAGATAATTGAAAGTAAAGATCGTAAAGACACCCTTGAGTTTATGAATTTAACAGAATATGTTGATTTAATAATACCAAGGGGTGGTAAAGGTTTAATACAAACATTAGTTGAAAATTCCAAAGTGCCCTTTATCTTAGACGGTGATGGCAATGTTCATTTATACGTTCACTCTGATGCTCAGAAAGAAAGCGTAATTGATATAATATTAAATTCAAAAATTCAAAGACCAGGTGTCTGTAATGCTTTAGAGACACTTCTTATAAACAAAGAAATGTACAATGAAATGGGAAAACAAATTATTGAGGCACTATTAGCAAATAATGTAGAACTTTTTGTTGATGATGTTGTAAAGAAAGATTTCTCTAATTTAAATTCTGCCAATGAAGAGCACTACGCTAAAGAATTTTTGGATTTAAAGTTAGCAGTAAAAATTGTTGATAATGTTGATGAAGCAATAAACCATATTAAATTATTTTCTTCTGGACACACCGAAGCGATTTTGAGTCAATCAGATATTGTTTCAGAAAAATTTGCAAAATCGATTGATTCATCTGTCATATTTATAAACTCATCAACAAGATTTACAGATGGTGAAATGTTTGGCTTTGGTTCTGAAATTGGAATTAGTACTCAAAAACTTCATGTCAGAGGACCAATGGGGCTCGATGCACTTACTAATGAAAGATATGTTGTAAAGGGGAAGGGAACAGTAAGAGAGTGATAGAAAATAATTTAAAAATTGAGGATTTTGAAAAGCAAGGCTATTTTACTAATCAAGATTTAGTAGATATTGTTAATGCTTCTCTGGTTTTAAACAAACCAATACTAATCGAAGGTCCCGCTGGTACTGGAAAAACTTATCTTGCCAAGACTTTATCTAAAATTTTTAATACTGAATTAATAAGACTTCAGTGCCACGAGGGAATCGATGAAGATAAGGCTCTATATGAGTGGAATTATAAAAAGCAGTTATTGTCTATACAAACCGAAAAAGAATCAAAAAATCTCTTTACAGAAGAATATTTAATTGAAAGACCAATACTTCAGTCTCTCAGAGCTGAGAACAACTCTATTTTTCTTGTTGATGAAATTGATAGGTCAGATGAAGAGTTCGAAGCTTTATTACTAGAAATTCTTGCGGAGAATCAAGTATCTATTCCAGAACTGGGAACAATAAGTTCAAAAAATCAGAATCTAACAATATTGACTTCTAATGCTACACGGGAATTATCTGAAGCACTAAGAAGAAGGTGTTTGTATTTTTATCTCGACTATCCATCTATTGATATAGAAACTAAGGTAATTTTGAATAATGTAGAGAACATTGATAAAGAAAAAGCTAAGAAATTTTCTATATTTAGTAATTTTGTAAGATCACTTGGCTTAAATAAACCACCTTCTTTAATTGAATCAGTTGAGTGGGTCAAATACAATCATCAACAAAATAAAGATTCTTTAGACTCCAATATTGGAATTTTAATTAAAGATAATGAAGATCAAAAAATTTATCTAGAAAAAATTAAAGAAGATAATGAAATTAAAAACCAGTGAGGTAATTGAATTCTCCCAATTTTGCTCAGAGAACTCATTAAAATTTCCACCAGAGAGAATAAGTAATTTACTTAAATTTCTAAACCAAGCAAAAAATGAAAATATTGATAGGGATATAAGCTTTGTTTATTCTTTACTTCCAACTAACAAAGAAGATAAAGAAAAATTAAAAGAACTTATAAATGAGTACTTTAAAACTTCTATTTTTGAAACAGAAAATATCAAAAGCGTATTAAATGATTATGAAAGTAAAGATATTGATAAGTATTTTGGTGACAAGTCAAAACTTAATTTCCAAAAACTATCAGACGAGATTATCAATGATTTCGGAGAAATAGATTTTAGTAGACCTGTTTCAAATAACTATTGGCTAAATCAGCTTCAAAAATCAAATACATATATTGAGTCAGTTAAATTTTTTAATAATTACTTTGATAGTGAATTAGATAGGATAATCAATGAAGAAAATAAAGCTTACTTCATCAATCAGATGAACCTTGCATTGCTTGAGAGAATATCCGAACTACGGAATCAGTTTAAAGATGCTTACACGCCCTCTGAATTAAATCCACGAGAAAATTTAGATGAAAAAGATTTTTTATTCACTGATGCCGAAGAAAGAAGAAAATTATTAAAAGAAACACAAAACTTAGGTTTAATTCTAGCTAATAAGTTTGTCAAATATACTAAATCAGCATCAAAGGGTAAATTATTATTTAGAAAAACAATACGTAAATCTTTAAAAAATGGGGGAGGTTTTTTTGATATAGTTCTCAGACCTAAAGTTAAAAAGAAACCAAGGCTTGTTCTTTTATGCGATATTAGTGGATCTATGGCGCTTTATTCTTTATTTGGACTGACTCTATTGTTTGGCGTTGTTCAAAGATTTAGATCCGTACATGCTTATGTATTTATAGATGGAATTACAGAAATCTCTAAGGAATTAAAAAATATCAAATTTAATAACATAAATAAAATCCTTTCAAACTGGAATGAATATGTACATATGGACGGGCATTCTGACTATGAAAAATCATTTAATGACCTTTTGAGTGAAAAAACAATTAATAGTTCAAGTTTCAATACCTTGCTTGTAATAGGTGATGCAAGAAATAATTACAGACCAATAAATAAAGAAACTAATGAAAAATTGTCCAAGAAATTTCAAAATATATATTGGATGAACCCAGA
>Ga0115012_10001428_pt1 | contig 13917 bp, 18 predicted proteins | sample TroAtlMetagenome_FD_88706 | JGI IMG/M metagenome (GOLD analysis project Ga0115012, IMG submission 88706) | Marine eukaryotic phytoplankton communities from Atlantic Ocean - Tropical Atlantic ANT10 Metagenome | ecosystem: Environmental > Aquatic > Marine > Oceanic | place: Tropical Atlantic...
AATTTAAGATTTTGTTTTTGTTTTAAGTTTTTTGATAGAACTATACCCATCTCTAATTATACATATTTCCTAGGTAAACCTTTTTAACTAGCTCGTTATTAATTAATTTACTCTTATCATCTTCAGCAATAATCTCACCATTGTTTATTATGGCCGCTTGATCACATATTTCTAGGGTTTCTCTTACATTATGATCTGTAATTAATACACCAATATTCTTTTTTACTAATTTTCTTAAAACATTTTTGATATCCTCAATAGCAATTGGATCAATGCCAGCAAAAGGCTCATCTAAAAGTATTATTTTTGGTTTAGCAGCAAGAGTTCTGGCGATCTCTACTTTTCTTCTTTGGCCTCCAGAGAGTTGCCTTCCTTTAAGATTAGATATTTCTGATAATCCATATTCCTCAATTGAGCTTTCGATAAATTTTTGAATATCTTTATTATTTTTAAATGATAATTCAGCTAATCCTTGCAGATTTTGGTAAACAGATAAGTTCTGAAAAATAGATGGTTCTTGAGGAAGATATTTAATTCCCATCTTAGATCTTTTATGCATTGGGATATTTGAAATATCCTTATCATCAAGGATGATCTTCCCTAGGTCAGAGCCTGCTAGACCTGCAATGATGTAGAACATGGTAGTTTTTCCAGCCCCATTTGGGCCAAGCAAGCCATATATTTCACCCTGATTAACTTCAAAGCTTACATCAGAAAGAATCTTCTTATCTTTAATTGATTTAGATATATTCTTGACTAACAGCATAAAAATTTAACCCGATGACATTTTTCCTGTTTGAGGATTAAAGATTATAAGGTTTGAGGAAATAGATATATTTTCATACTTCATTGTGGCATTTCCTTTAAGATGAACTTTTTCATCAGTAAAAAATAATATTTTCTCTGCTTGTCCATCAAACAAGTTTTCTTCTTTATTGGATTTAATAGAGGATGGATTACCCAAAAATGTTATAACATTTTTTATTTCATCATACATAGCAGACTCAGATTTTATGCTTACATATTCTGAAGTAATCTCAACATTATTTAAAAAAGTTACTTTTTTAGAATCTTTTAAAAATTCTATTGATTCAGATTTAATTTTAATATCACTTTTAAAATTAGATGTTGCATGAAAAGACGTGAAGAGCAAAAAGAATAAGATTAAATATTTTATTTTCAATTAAAGTATCCTAGCTTCTATAAGATCATGCATGGATATTACGCCAACATGCTTTTGTTTTTCTGTAACAACCAATGTAAAGATTTTATTTTTTTCCATTATTTTTGCAGCATCTACTGCAAGAGCATTAGGCTTTATAGTTTTATATGATTTGGTCATTACTTCTTTAATTTTTGTTTTTTGAATATCAATTTTATTGTTAATACACCTTCTAAGATCACCATCTGTAAATATACCAATTACTTTAGATTTATCTATTACAAGTGTTATACCTAGGTTTTTTTTAGTAATCTCTAATAAGGCTTTATCAAGAATAGTATTTGGAGATACCTTTGGAACAGAATTACCTCTATGCATTAGATCTTGAACTTGAGTAATCAATTTTTTTCCCAATTTTCCAGCTGGATGCGAGGATGCAAAATCATTTTTTGTAAAACCTTTTGCTTCTAGCAATGCAATTGCAAGAGCATCACCAAATGCTAGAGCATTTGTTGTAGATGATGTTGGAGCTAGATCTAATGGACATGCTTCTTTCATTGATTTTAATTCAATTTTTATATCTGCTGATTTTGCAATGCTTGATTTATTATTGCTTGTTAAGGATGCAATTTCTTTTGCATGTCTTTTTAAGGAGGGCAAAATATTAATTATCTCATCTGTTTCACCAGAATTTGATATTAAAAGAACTATATCTTTTTTATCAATTAGTCCAATATCTCCATGAGCTGCTTCTGTGGGATGAATAAAAATTGATGGAGTACCAGTGCTTGATAATGTTGCAGAAATTTTTTGTGCTATATGGCCTGATTTTCCAACACCCATGATTACAAACTTCCCTTTGCAATAAAGCACATTCTCACAAAGTGTTGTAAAAGATTTATTTAATTGATTTGCTATTGCTAAAATAGACTCAGACTCAATCTTTAAAGTTCTTTTTGCTGATCCTATATAATTATATTTTTTCATAGTAAATTTAGAAAATTTATATAAACCTAAATGGTATAATAGACTAATGTTACATGCACATAAATTTTTTTTCCTTCTTTTCTTAATTATAGTTATTTCATTTGAAATAAAATCTGAGGAAGATCCATACTTATTTATAGATTCAAATGCTCAGAAAATGGCCAATGTGCTTACAAATGAATCAGAGCTATTTGAAACAGATAGATTAATGTATGAAGACAAAATAAAAGAAATTTTTGAGCCAATGATTGATTTTAGAAGAGTTGCTGCAAGTGTTATGGGTAAAAAGTATTACTTGATGGCTTCAAAAGACCAAAGAGCTGATTTTGTTTTAATATTTAAAGATTCCTTGTTAGATACTTATGCCGAAACTCTTGCTCAGTGGGGCGAATCTTCCATATCAACGCAATTTCCTTCAAAAGATATAGACGCTAGTATAATAAATATTGAAGTAAGACAAACCCTAGATACTGGAAATAGTAAATATCCTATTTCATATAAATTAAAAAAAACCAAAGATGGTTGGAAGATTGTAAACATAATCATTAATGGAGTTAATTTAGGATTAACATTTAGAAATCAATTTCAAGCATTGGCTATTTCGCATGATGAAGATATTGAACTGACTTTAAAAAATTGGGTTTCTGATGCGGGAGATGCAGGCATTTCATAAAATGAAAGAAACCATTGAGAAAATTTTAATTGAAAATATACCTGATGCAGTTTGTAATTTTGATGGAGACCAGTGTAATCTTCGTTTGACAGTATCTTCGACTATTTTTAAGGATATGTCTCTAATTAATCAACATAAAAAGATAATGAAGCTATTAGAAAATAAATTTGAATCTGGCGAACTTCACGCTTTAAGCTTGGAAACTAAAATTTTATAATTAAAAATGGAAAAGCTTCTAATAAAAGGAGGAAATTCCCTCTCAGGCAAAATAAAATGTTCTGGTGCAAAGAATGCAGCATTGCCTATGATTGCTTCTACTATTCTTTCTGAAGAGAAAATAACCCTTAAGAATCTTCCCTATCTACAAGATATCACAACAATGTTTGAGTTATTAGGCTCGATGGGTTCTGAAATTCTGCTTGATGAAAATATGAATTTTACAATATCATCATCCAACCTAAGTGACATCGAAGCAAGATATGAATTAGTAAAAACTATGAGAGCATCAATTCTTGTTCTAGGACCATTGTTGGCTAAATATGGTAAAGCAAGAATTGCACTTCCCGGAGGCTGTGCTATTGGCTCAAGGCCAGTAAATTATCACTTAGATGCATTGAAGTTATTGGGAGCTAAGATCAAATTGAAAAATGGCTATATAGAAGCTTCAGCAAAAAAATTAGTTGGAAATAGAATTAGATTCGATGGAGTTACAGTAACCGGAACTGAAAATTTGATGATGGCTGCAACTCTTGCAGAAGGAAGAACAACATTATTAAATGTTGCAAAGGAACCAGAAATAATTGATTTGGCAGAAATGTTAAATTCAATGGGAGCAAAAATATCAGGAGCTGGATCTGAAGAAATTACAATTGATGGTGTGGATAGCCTGCATGAAGCTGTATTTACAATTCCTGCAGATAGAATTGAAGCTGGAACATATCTAGTTGCTGCAGCGGTTACAAATGGAGATGTCACTGTAGAAGGAATCAATCCAAAGAGATTAATGAAAGTAATTTCTAAATTAAAAGATGCTGGAGCAGATATTAAACATGATCAAGAATCAATCTCAATATCAATGAATAGAGATCACCCAAGACCTGTTGATATTACAACTGCACCTTTCCCTGAATTTCCCACTGATATGCAGGCACAGTTTTCAGTAATAAATGCTATCTCTAAAGGTACATCTAATATTTACGAAACTGTTTTTGAGAATCGATTTATGCATATTCTTGAATTAAATAGAATGGGTTGTGACATAAGCGTAAAGGGTAATCATGCAATCATTAAAGGAGTTAAATCTATTTATGGCGCTCAAGTTATGGCAACGGACTTAAGAGCATCAGCAAGTCTTATTCTTGCAGGCCTTTGCGCAAAAGGAGAAACCGTAGTTGATAGAATTTATCATATTGATAGGGGGTACGAGCGAATAGAAGAAAAATTAAATTATTTAGGTGCAGATATAACTAGGTTACCTAGTTAATTTTCTTAATTTGATTTGAATTTATCTCAACCAATTTATATTCTTTATTTCTTGTAAATAATTTTAATTTTATATCATTTCCAAGCCCTGCAAATCTTATTGATTTAGTTAAATTATTCCAAGTTCCAGCCTCTTCATTTATTTCAATAATAATATCATTTGTTCTCACACCTTTTTCATATAAAGGCCCAAAATTATCTATCTCTGATATTTTTAGAGCATTAACTATTTCATTTTCTAAATTTATTCGAATTCTAACAACTCTAAAATTCCCAATCCATGTAGTTCTAATTTTTCCAAACTGTATAAGTTCTGAAGAAATTTGAACAACAAGGTTTGATGGAATTGCAAAACCAATTCCTTGATACGCTCCCGTTTTAGAAAATATTTTTGAATTAATACCTACCAAATTTCCATTCTCATTTATTAATGCACCTCCAGAATTGCCTGGATTTATTGCTGCATCAGTTTGAATTAGTTGAAGATACGGATCGCCGTAATCTCTACCAGTCGCACTAATAATTCCATTAGAAACTGATATACCAATTCCATATGGATTCCCAATTGCTAGAACTCTATCACCTATCTTAAGATTTTCAGAATCAGCAATATTAATCGGATTTAATTCCTCCTCTGCATTAATTTTTAGTACAGCAATATCTGTGTTTTTATCAATGCCTATGATTGATGCTGGATAATATTTACCATTATTTAGTCTTACAGTATTTTGTCCAGATAGAATATGAAGATTTGTAACAATGTAGCCATCTTTTGAAAAGATTACCCCAGAGCCTATACCATTTTCCAGCCTTGAGTATGGAAGACTATTGCTTGAAGAAATCGTGACAACTGATTCTATTGATTTTTCAGAAGCCGTAACTAATTTGTTTTTATCATTAGATATAAAGTACCATGTCGCACAAAAAGTTAAAAAAGCGATTAATATATAATTAAAAAAGTATGTTTGAAAAAGTTTCATAATGTCAATTAGTCAAAATATCATCGATGCACTTAAAAACCAAGAGATAAAACCAGATTCTGCGCAACTAGATCTTATTAAGAAATTAGCAAATTTAGAATTTAAAAAAGGTTTTGTTAAATCAATCAAAAAATTTGGAAGCAATGATAATCTTGGTATTTATATCTGGGGTGATGTTGGTAGAGGAAAAACTTTAATAATAAATCAATATTTAAAACAGCTTAATCCGGATGATTATAAAAGTTTTCATTATATTGATTTGATGAGCTTTGTTCATAATGAATTAAATATTAATTCAGGCACAAAAGATCCTCTTGATGAGGTTGCAAGAAGTCTTATGAAAAAGTGCGACTTAATATTTATAGATGAATTTCAAGTTGAAGATGTATCAGATGCAATGATAATCGGTAATCTTTTAATAAAAATTTTAAATTCTGGTACAAAAATTATTATTACATCTAATTCGCACCCAAATGATTTATATAAAGATGGATTGCAAAGAGAAAAATTTATTAAATTAATTAAAATTTGCTCTAAGAAGCTAGAAATTTTTATGCTTGATGGAAAAATTGATTATAGATTAAGAAATATTATAGATACAAATCATATTGAACAATACTCATACTCTGAAAAAGATATTCTAAATTTAATAAAGGATAATTTCATATTATCTAATGAACATATCAAAGAAATTATAATAAACGACCGAAAATTCACATGTAAATTATTTTCAAATAATCTGTTGTGGATAGATTTTATGACTTTCTTCAAAGAGCCAAACAGCTCACAGGATTACAAATCCATTTGTAATAGGCTTGATTGGATATTTATCAGTAATTTTAGATCTTGTAATGATGATTCTGCAGATATTATTAGGCGTTTTATTTCTTTTATTGATATTGCATATACAAAAAAATCTAAAGTTAAGTTCTTTTTCAATGATAAAGATATAAAAAATATCTATGTTGGCAAAAAACTCCAGTTATTATGGGGTAGGTGCTCCAGCAGGCTTTCTGAGATGCAGAATTATGGTTATTTATCAGATGACTAAATTTTAATAAAAATGCATATAAATATTGCTATATTTTGCTCTAAACATTAATATTCGTTTCTCAAATTAAATGATTATGAAAACATACTCGCTAAAAAAGGAAGAAGTAGAAAGAAGCTGGTTTATTCTAGATGTTTCTGATCGCATTCTCGGAAGAGTTGCAACAAAAATTGCAGATAAGATTAGAGGCAAAGATAAGCCGACATTTACACCACATACTGATGGTGGAGACTATGTAATAGTTATTAATGCTGAAAAAATTAAAGTTACAGGTTCAAAATTTACTGATAAAAAGTATTATAGGCATTCTTTATATCCTGGCGGTCTTAAAACACAGACTTTTAAAGAATTAAATGATAAGAATCCTGAAAGAATTATTGAAGAAGCTGTTAAAGGAATGCTCCCTAAAAATAAACTTGGCAAATCTATGATTAAGAAGCTTAAAGTTTTTAAGGGTCCGGTTCATGACCATGAATCACAAAAACCAACTGAATGGAAGTTAAGTTAATGAGCGCAGAAATACATTATGCTACAGGAAGAAGAAAAACTTCTTCAGCTAGAGTTTATCTTAAAAAAGGAAAAGGCAACATTTTAGTAAATGATAAGAAGTTGGATGAGTATTTTGGAAGGAAAGTAGCTCAAATGCTTGTAATGCAACCTTTAGAACTTTTAGATATTGCTGAAAAATTTGATGTTGATGTTAAGGTTAAAGGCGGTGGAAGCTTTGGACAAGCTGGAGCAATAAGACATGGTATTTCAAGAGCATTGACTATTTTTGATGAGGAGCTTAGACCTCAATTAAAAAAAGCAGGACTTTTAACTAGAGACCCAAGAAAAGTTGAAAGAAAGAAACCTGGCTTAGTGAAAGCAAGAAAAAGTAAGCAGTTTTCAAAAAGATAATTTTTTAAATTTTTTCATACTTATTTTCCATTATAAGTAAATTTTATATTGCTTAATTATGTTATAATTTTTGACGAAATTTGAGTAGCACACAGCCTAAATGCAAGATAAAGACAAAACAAGAAGAAAGGTTTTAATTGGTTTAACAAGCGCGGTTGGATTATCTGGGTTACCATTTGCTGCAACTCCTTTTATTGCAGCTTGGAATCCTAGTGCTAAAGCAAAAGCTGCAGGCGCCGCTGTTAAATTAGATGTTTCAAAAATGCAATATGGTCAACAAATTCAGGTTTCATGGAGAAAACAACCAGTTTTCATTATTAGACATACAAAAGAAAGTTTAGCTAGTTTAGATAATAGTTTATCAAAATTAGCTGACCCAAATTCTGATCTTATTTCTGAGCCTTATAAAGGACTATATCCTACAAGATCAAAAAGTTCAGAATATTCAGTTATGTCTGGAGTTTGTACTCATTTAGGCTGTGCTCCAAAATATTTTCCAGAGGTTGAACCAAAACCATGGGATGCAACTTGGAGTGGAGGTTTTTTTTGTCCTTGTCATGGATCAATGTTTGATATCGTTGGTAGAGTTTTTAAAGGTGTTCCAGCACCTACTAATTTAGTTATACCTCCGCATATGTTTGAAGGAAGTATATTAACTATAGGAGAGGATAAGGAGTTATAAATGAAAGAAAGAGCTGGAAAATTATTTTCTTGGTTTAATACTAGATTACCTATAATAAATACTTTTGAAAGACATCTTTCAAAGCATCCTGTTCCATCAAAAGTAAATTTTTGGTATCTTTTTGGCGCATTAGCTTCAGTAACTCTTATTATTCAGATAGTTTCTGGCATTTGGCTTATCATGCCATATTCAAATACAGAAGAAGAAGCATTTTCATCAATTGAATACATCATGAGAGATGTAGATTATGGCTGGGTAATTAGATACATACATACAACAGGGGCTTCAATGTTTTTTGCAGTCGTTTATCTTCATATGTTTAGAGGCCTTCTTTATGGTTCTTATCAAAAGCCTAAAGAATTGGTATGGATATTTGGATGCACTATATATTTGGCTATGATGGCAGAGGGCTTCTTAGGGTATGTTCTTCCATATGGTCAGATGTCTTATTGGGGTGCTCAAGTAATAATTTCTTTATTTGGAGCAATTCCATATATTGGAGAGTCTCTAGAATTATGGGTAAGAGGTGATTATTATATTTCAGGGATTACGGTTTCAAGGTTTTTTGCATTACATGTTGTTGCTTTGCCTCTAGTTCTAATAGCATTAGTATTTTTACATTTAGTAGCATTGCATGAAGTTGGTGCTGGAAATCCAGAAGGTGTAGATATAGAGGAATTTGTTGATGATGATGGCGTTCCTTTAGATAGTGTTCCATTTTTCCCATATAAGGTTTTAAATGCTCTAGTTGGAATAGGAGTCTTTATGACTGTATTTGCAATAATTATGTTTTTCTTTCCTGAGGGCGGTGGATATTTTATAGAGATGGCTAATTTTCAAAAAGCCAATCCTTTAGTTACTCCTGATCACATAGCTCCTGTTTGGTATTATGCTCCATTCTTTACAATGCTAAGAGCAATACCAGATCCGCTAGGCGGGTTAATAGTTATGGCTGCAGCTGTGGCAATATTTTTTGTAGTTCCATGGTTAGATAGAAGCAAAGTTGCATCAATAAGATATAAAGGCATATATAGTAAAATCGCTCTTACATTATTTGGTGTAAGCTTCCTTACTCTAGGCTATTTGGGAACAGTTGGAGTTACTGAAGTTAGGAAAATTATGAGTGTAATATGTACTGTTATTTATTTTGCTTACTTCTTATTAATGCCTATATACACAAAATATGAAACGACAAAGGAAGTCCCAAAAAGGTTATGACAAATAAGTCAATAAATTTATATTTTTGCAACGCTTTTTTAATATTAGCTCTATCATTTTTTTTCAATAGCCTTTATGCAGCTGAAGGCGGCCCATGCAAGGATTATGGTGAGTGTGATAAATTTAAATATTCACTAAATGATATGGAATCACTTCAAAGAGGAGCTGCAACATATATTAATTACTGTTATGGATGCCATTCTCTTAAATTTTCGAGATGGGGGAGAGTGGCAAAAGACTTACAGATCCCTGAAGATATTTTTTTTGAAAGCTTGGTTTTTGATAAATCAATAAAACCTGGAGATCTTATGGCAGGAGCCATGCCAGAAGACTCAGTTAATTGGTTTGGTGTTGCACCTCCAGACTTAACTTTGGTATCAAGATATAAGGGAGATGATTGGATATATTCATATCTTAGAGCCTATTATGAGGATTCATCAAAGCAATATGGAGTTAATAATTTAGTATATCCAGGAACGGCGATGCCTAATGTTCTTTTATCCCTTCAAGGAAACCAAAGACTGATATGTAAGGATATTGCAGTTATAGCTGAAAATGGCGGTGAGAAAAGAGATGAGTATGGAAATACTATTACTAAAGAGAAATGTGGTTTCTTAGAAGTTGAAGAAGGTACTGGTGAGCTTACAAAAGAAGAATTTGATACTTTAATCTATGATCTTACAAATTTTTTAGTATATGTTGGTGAGCCGATTAAGGCTACTAGAGAAAGAATTGGATGGTATGTTGTATTTTATTTTTTAATATTTACAGCCTTATCTTCACTTCTATATAGAGAGTACCATAAAGACTACAATTAATAACCGGGGAAAAAAATGATTTTATATTCAGATAGAGATGACCATTACAGTCAAAGAGTGAGGATTGTGCTTGCGGAAAAAGATATTTCAGCAGAAATTAAAGAATCAGAACAAGATGAGACTCCAGATGAGATTCTTTCAATAAGCCCATATCATAAATTACCTATATTAGTTGATAGAGATTTAGCAATTCATGATCCTGCTGTAATGATGGAATATTTAGATGAGAGATTTCCTCATCCACCATTATTACCAGTTTATCCAGTTGCTAGAGCTAATAGCAGAACTTTAATGCTAAGAATTGATAGGGAGTGGTGTCCTATAGTTGATGCTTTAATAGAAGGTAAAAAAACAGAAAAAGAATTAATGAAACTTAGAGAAGAATTGTTACACGAAATATCTTCAATTGCTCCAACATTTAAGGAGTTTAAGTTTTTTATGAGCGATGAATTTACACTAGTAGATTGTTATTTTGCAGCAATTTTATGGAGACTTCCTTCAATAGGAATAAAACTACCTTTGAATAGACACTTAAAGCCCTTAATAGATTATCAAAACAATGTTTTTGAAAGACCTGGATTTCTAGACAGCCTTTCTTCTATAGAAAGAGACCTTAAATCTGATCAGTAAAGTTGTTTGTTGAAACCTCCCACATTGGGTGATTCCTTTTAATACATTTGTTTCTTTGTAGCTTTCTTGAAACAGTTTCTAGATTAATATTTTCTTTAAATAGATTATTTTGATATATTTTTTCAATTGTTAAATAATCATAAATTATTAGTTTTTCTATTTCCTTTTCTACAGACCCAACATTTTTATTATTTCCAATCTTATTAATAATATTTTTTGAAATTGGAACATAGGTGCCTTCGAAATCAACAAGTTTTTTAATACTATTTGCTTCATGAAAAATTTCACTTGATGAATAAAAATCAACTTTTAAAGCATAGTTTCTGAAGATAGGAACAATTGTTTTACCAAAATCATAATCAGTAATGAAATATATTTTAGAAATATCATTCCTAATTCTTGGAGAGTGCTCAATTGTAATATTTTTATCAAGTTTGGAAATTTTTAAATAACTATTAATACTTATGCTTACTTCTAATATCTGCTTTATTTTATTTTTATAATTTTCTTCATTAAGAAAATAGTACAACTCTAGTGGATATTTTTTTTTAAGATCTGAAATAATCTGTTCGTAACCATCAGAATATATGATCAAGATTTTATTAGCTTTATTATTAGACTCTTTAAAAACTTTAGACTCTATCGATTGCCTTTGCTCTTCCATAAAACTATTACAAAAGTAATACATGTTTGATTCTAGAAGATCGTCATTCAATTTATAACTATTTTCATTATCGAATCTTAATGAGAATAAAATATCTTCTTTTAACAATTGCTCAATAATCATTTCTTTATTCTTTTTAGATGTCTGAATTTGAATATCAAGCAAATACTGAGCATTTCCCTTTTCAGGCATGGACGAACATGATGCAATGAAAAGCATCAAAGGTAACAAGATTAATGTTAAGCTAAATCTCATATTTTACTAAAATTAAATGCTATATTTTATTTCTTCACCTATCGGTAATCTAAATGATATATCACTTAGAGCAATAGATGTAATTAGGTCTTCTGATTATTTATATGCTGAAGATACAAGAACAACAAAAAAGTTATTGAATTTTATAGATTGCAAAAAAAGATGCAAAAGTTTTCATGAGCATAATGAAGACATGGTATCTAAAGAAATAATTAGATATATTAAAGATAACAAAGTTGTTTCTATATTGTCTGATGCAGGTACTCCAGCGGTTTCTGATCCAGGATATAAGCTTATTAGAGAATGTTATGAGAGTTCAATTAATTATACTCTGATACCAGGCCCATCTTCGGTAATAAGTGCTTTAGTTATGTCGGGATTACCAACAGATAAATTTACATTTTATGGATTTATACCAAAAAAAATCAATGAACAAAAAATATGTTTTGAGGCTTTACAGAATGAAGATAAAACAGCAATATTTTTTGAGTCACCCAAAAGAATAGAAAAAACTATTGAACATTTAGAGAAGTTTTTAAATCCGAAGCGTCAGATTGTGATTTGCAAAGAAATGACAAAATTACATGAACAAATTTTAAGAGATGATCTTTCAAAGATTTTGTTAAGAATTCAAAAGAATGATATTACTTTAAAGGGTGAGATGGTTCTTGTAATAGAAGGATCAAGAAAGAAAAATATAAAACTTTCACTTGATGCTAATATAAAAAGAGAATTTTTGAAGAAGATGTCCGTATCGGACGCATCTAAGCTAATTTCTTTAATAACAGGAAAAAATAAAAGAGATATATATAAATATCTTATAGAAATCTAAAAAATCATTATAATAGCAATCGAGTTGGTTGGATGATCGCTAATTTTATTAGAGGAAAGTCCGGACTTCATAGAGCAGGGCGCCAGGTAACGCCTGGGAAGCGTGAGCTTACGGATAGTGCAACAGAAAATATACCGCCATTTATGGTAAGGGTGAAAAGGTAAGGTAAGAGCTTACCGCCTAAGTGGTAACATTTAGGGCATTGCAAACCCCAGCTTGAAGCAAAACCAAATAGAAATCCAATAAAGTTGCTCGCTTTGGATTTGGGTAGGTTGCTAGAGTATTATGGCAACATAATATCGAGATAGATGATCATCATTTACAGAATCCGGCTTACAAACCAACTCACCTTTGCTATACATATAGTATTTTTTTTATAATAAGTGTGAAAAAGTGTGTAAAAGTGTTGCAAAGTGTGTCAAAAGTCTTTATATTTTGTAAATGTTTGGATTTAATACAGTTTCTTTAGACGCAAAGGGCAGAATATCAATACCTGCTCGATATAGAACTGATTTTAAGTCTCAAAATCAAAACAAGATTGTTATTACTAAAGATCCTCAATATCCCTCTTTAAAACTTTATTCAGGTAGTGAGTGGGGCAGCATTTCAAAAAAATTACAATCACTTCAAGGACTTGATCCGATTGTAAGAAATATCCAATGGACAATATTAGGCAATGCTTATCAAACAGATATTGATATAAATGGAAGAATGCTTATTAGAGTCCCGAATGATTTACAAAAATATGCAGAGATAGAAGAAGAAAAACAAATAGCTCTTGTAGGAATGGGAAATAAATTTGAAATATGGAATATTAATAACTGGGAAATGAGACAAACAGGAGGATCTTTATCTACTGAAATTTTAGATGTAGTTCTTCCTCAAAGTATAAAATCCATGTCATTTTAATTAGGGGAAATAGATGAATTTTGAAGTAATAGGACAAGAAATAGAAAATGCTAAGATTAAAGTGGTTGGCGTTGGCGGCGGCGGTGGCAACGCAGTCCTTCATATGATTAATCATAACATTGAAGGGGTAGACTTTATTTGTGCAAATACAGACACTCAAGCTCTTAGCGCTTCAAAAAATGCAATATCTTTAAAATTGGGCAATGGTCTTACAAAAGGTCTTGGTGCTGGGGCAGATCCTGATATTGGAAGAAGAGCTGCTGAAAGCGATAGGATGGCAATTGAAGAATTACTAACAGGCGCAGATATGGTTTTTATCACTGCTGGTATGGGAGGCGGAACTGGTACTGGAGCCGCACCAGTGATTGCATCAATTGCAAAAGAATTAGGAGCTCTCACTGTAGCAGTTGTAACTAAACCTTTTAAATTTGAAGGCAAGAAAAGAATAGGAGCTGCTGAAAAAGGTCTTGCTGCATTGGTTGAAGAGGTGGATAGTCTTGTAACTATACCAAATGAAAAACTTCTTGAGATATTAGGCCCAGACACCCCAATTCAAGATGCATTTGCTAAATCAGATGATGTTTTGAAAGGAGCTGTTCAAGGTATTTCAGATATTATTATGCAAAGAGGACACGTTAATGTTGATTTTGCTGATGTTAAAGCTGTTATGTCAG
>Ga0115012_10001432_pt1 | contig 13902 bp, 10 predicted proteins | sample TroAtlMetagenome_FD_88706 | JGI IMG/M metagenome (GOLD analysis project Ga0115012, IMG submission 88706) | Marine eukaryotic phytoplankton communities from Atlantic Ocean - Tropical Atlantic ANT10 Metagenome | ecosystem: Environmental > Aquatic > Marine > Oceanic | place: Tropical Atlantic...
GAGCACCATCCACGATATCCTCGTCCAATGTAACAGATAAGCCAACTGAGCCTCGGCCCACACTCCCTTCAAGAGGGATGTTAACATAAACAAGATAGTTTCCTTCATCTTTGAGCGTAATCTCAGGTGCAGGGGTTGCCTTTACAAAGTCAAAAGCTTTATTAATTCTTTTACCAGTCCAGATTAAATTGCGCCCTTCTGTGTCTTCAGCGACATTTAGATTCTCCCCTGATTCAATCTTAGTTGCAGTGGCATTAAATACATTACGATCTCCCTCCACTTTTTCAGCGTAAAGGGTGGCTGTGCGAAGGAAGCGGTTATTTGCATTTCCTGCAATGTCGACAGCATCAAGAGTAAGAACAGAATCAGCTGCTAGCCAAATCAGCGTTGCAAAGTGAGATGACCCCTCGGTATGGCCTCCTGAATTTCTTGCGTAACTTGATTGCCCCAGAGAATAAAGATGGCCGTTGGCACCTCCATTGACCCTAAGTTGAGCTCTTTGTGTGGCACGTTGGCCTACCGCCGATTCAATCGGAAGTGTTACCGCTATTAAGTAGTGGCCTGCTTTTAAAACCGTTAGCTTTTCCGAGTAGAGATCGTGACTAAAGATACTAGGATCCACCGAGGAATAGGTATTCCAAGATATCAATCCTCCACCTTTAAGGTTGTTGTTGCCTTTAACAGTTTGATTTCCTTTTAGAAGGGCACCTTTATTAACTGCAGCTTGATTTGATGAAGCGACTCCAAACAGTATTGTCAGAATCGAACATAGAATGATTAACTTTCTTAACATGTTATTTCGGGTTTATAAAAAATCGGTATTTCAAAAAATATTTACAATTGTTCTTGTAAATAAACTTATTTCAAAAAATTGCGATGAGATGAAAATTACAAAATGATCACTCCTCCGCAAGCAATTTAAATCTATTATATATCTAATAATAACCTGATTTTCGTATTACATAAAATCAGTGTGATCTTCTATCTGTTAAAAGTTTAGTGTATTTTTCGCATATGGCAGAATTAACTGGGAAATCTACTATTGGATTTCAATTAAGTTCCCAAAGTGAAGAGACAATTTTTGGAGTCGATCCGGCTACCGGAGAGAAATTACAACCTGGATATGCTACTGTTACAGAAGCTGAACTAAATCGTGCAGTTGAATTGGCAGAGGAAGCATTCGGAGTTTTTGGTAAATCTAGTGGAATTGAAAGGGCTTCATTATTGAGAAAAATTGCTGATAACATTGAATTAATAAGCGATAAATTGGTTGCATTAGCACCGCAAGAGACAGGGTTGCCGGAGCCCAGAATCAAAATGGAGACGGGTCGAACTTGTGCCCAGTTAAGATTATTTGCTTCAGTGGTGGAAGAAGGTTCGTGGGTTGGAGCGCGCATTGATCACGCCGATCCAGATCGTGCTCCTGTGCCTAAGCCAGATACTCGTTCTATGAAAAGACCTCTTGGTCCTGTAGCGGTATTTTGTGCTAGCAACTTTCCTCTAGCATTTTCTGTTGCTGGTGGTGATACGGCATCAGCATTGGCAGCCGGATGTCCGGTAATTGTTAAGGCTCATCACTCACATCCTGGAACGGCAGAACTCGTTGGCCAAGCGGTGACAAATGCCGTTAAAGATAGTGGTTTGCCTGAAGGGGTTTTTTCTCTGTTGTATGGTCCTGGTCGAGAAACTGGTCAATCTTTGGTGCGGCATCCTAAAATTAAGGCCGCTGGCTTTACTGGTTCTCGGGCTGGAGGTCAGTCGTTGATGAAAATTGCAGCTGAACGTCCGGAGCCGATTCCATTTTATGCGGAGATGAGTAGTATAAACCCAGTGTTTATTTTGCCGGGAGCAATGGCTGAACGAGGCGAGGAATTGGCAGTAGGGCTGCACGGTTCGATGACAATGGGTGTGGGGCAATTCTGTACTAATCCAGGCCTAACTATTGTCGATAGTAATTCAAATATTAAACCTTTTATTTCTAAGATTAAGGAACTTGTAAGTTCTAGCCCTAGCGCTACAATGCTCAATTCAGGTATCGGTTCAGCCTATGATTCAGGTGCCAAATCTTTAGTTGAGAATGTTGCAGTTGAGGCATTGGCAAGAGGTGAGGCTGGCGAAGGTAAATGTCAGGCTGAAACTTTGTTGTTTCTTACGAATTCTGATTCATTTCTAAATGACGCATCACTTGGTGCGGAGTTATTTGGTCCATCTACAATGATAGTGACTCATGATAACAGAGATAAAATGTTGGCACTTGCCAAATCGCTTGAAGGCCAATTAACCGCAACCGTTCACGGCAACGAGGCTGATCTTAAGGCTAACCGAGATTTACTCGAAATTCTTGAGTATAAGGCAGGTCGAGTTTTGATCAACGGGTTTCCGACTGGGGTGGAGGTTTGTCATTCTATGGTTCATGGCGGCCCATTCCCTGCAACTTCAGATGGACGGTCAACTTCCGTTGGCACTAATGCGATTGACCGATTTAGCCGTGATGTATGTTATCAGAGTTTTCCTAATTCCCTATTGCCTAGAGAACTTCAAGAGGACAATCCTCTTAAAATTCGTCGTATGATTGATGGGGTCATTGTCTAATATGTCTCATACGCTCCTAGTTTTGCCTACTTACAATGAGGCGGAGAATATCCGTCCAATGGTGAAGCGATTGCTTAATCTTGAAACCGTAATCGATGTGCTTGTGGTAGATGATAACTCTCCAGACGGCACAGGAGATATTGCATCCGAATTGTCTGAGTTGAATGAATGTGTGCATGTCTTGCATCGACAAGAAAAAGACGGACTAGGCCGAGCATACTGTGCGGGTTTTGCTTGGGCACTGGAACGTGATTACGATTTTGTTTTCGAGATGGATTGCGATTTTTCCCATAACCCAGATGATATCGTTCTTTTCTTAGAGAAGGCGGAATCCGAGAACGCCGATTTAGTTTTAGGCTCTCGCTATTGCGAAGGTATTAGAGTGATTAATTGGCCAATTAGTCGCCTCATGCTTAGTTTGTTTGCGGCTAAGTATGTGCAAATCATAACAGGCATGTCATTTACCGATCCAACGGGCGGTTTCAAGTGCTTTAGACGGCGAGCACTTCAAGCTATTAATCTCGATAAAGTGAAAGCAAATGGTTACAGCTTTCAAGTCGAGTTGACTCATATTTTGTGGCGTGCTGGATACAAGATCGCTGAGGTTCCTATTATTTTTACTGATCGATTTGTTGGAACATCAAAAATGAGCGGTAAAATCGTTCGAGAAGCAATTTGGATGGTTTGGCGACTTTGGTTACAAAACGGTCTGCGTCGTCGTCCTCGAAAAAACAAATCTGTTGTTAAACACTAATAACGCTGTTTTTCAGGCATCCTATTCCTGTGACATAGATTGAAATTGTATCGCCTTCGATTAAAGTAAAATCATCGTCAGGTACAATTCCAGTTCCTGTAAGAAGGGCACTTCCGAAAGGGAACTCCTGAGATTGATTCATATATTTACTCAGTTCATCAAAGGAACGTTTAATTTGATTAACACTTACTTTGCCTTCGAAAACTTTGTTGCCAGCGCGTTCAATGTTTAGGCTAATTTCCCACTCACGGGCTTCAGCTTCTTTTGCACCGACGGTGATCCACGGTCCTATTGCACATGAGCGGTGATAGACTTTAGCTTGAGGTAAATACAAAAGATTTTCACCTTCAATGTCACGCGAACTCATATCGTTTCCTACAGCATATCCTGAAATGTCTCCATTTGAGTTCATTATAAGTACTAATTCCGGTTCTGGTACATTCCACTTGGCATCCTTACGGATTCCAACTTTATCTCCACAGGTAACTACTTTTTCAGGTAATGATTTAAAGAAAATTTCCGGCCTTGGCGCATCGTAAACACGGTCATATGCGGTCGCGCTAAAGTCTGATTCCTCCATTCGGGCATCTTTGCTTCGTAAATAAGTTACACCTGCTGCCCAAACTTCTTGCATCTCGATTGGGCAAAGTAAGGTAACATCATTAAGTGCAACCTCAGGTAAATCTTTATCCTTCAAGTCCAATAAGAATTTTTTTGGAACTTCATTTTCCATAATGGAAGTAATTGATTCAACTTCAGCAGAGGTCAGGTCGATCAGAGTATTATCGTCTTTAGCTAGTCCTATGTGAACTTGATTGTCAGCATTAATGTAACGACAAATTTTCATGTGGCAAATGGTGAGTTTTAGTTTAGCCGAGGTCAATCTATCTCACATCGCCACATATTAAAGCCCCAACGTCGTTCGATGGGATTGTAGAAAAGGGCAAGAGCACTTAGTCCTAACATGCAGATGAGGAATATAATGGCATTTGGAGTACGCCCTCCCCAAGCCTCCCAGGGCCAAGGGAAATTAAAGAATGCAAAGTTTAGTCCGTGGTAGATCCATATTGAGAAGAGAAGTGCACTGCGAATGAATAATGGATGCTCACCATTTGGTTTGGCTTGTCGTGCAAACCAAATAGCGATGGTTGTAGCAATTAATATTGGAAGGATTAGATATGATAGCCAGTAAAGGGATTGATTTACCGGATCAACCAGCGCTCGAAGTGTCTTTCCGGCAATTGGTATTAGGGTGATAGGAAGTAGTTGTAAGTAAGGTCCCCATCGTCCTCTAACGCATAGAACTAGAGGGATAAGCGCCATCATCAGGCCTAGGTCATATACTCCGTCAATCCAGTCAATTTTACTGAATTCCACAAGAACAAGCAGGGATAAATGTGTTATCAGCAAAATTCCTACTAGCCAATTGGGTAGGGGGCTTACATCTGTTTCATTTGAAACTGCTATTCGCCTCCTATTTATCCAAAGCCCAAGTCCAAGGATTGCACCCATTACTGCTCCAAAGGTGGTTTCCATCATATTCCACCAGTTAAAATATTTTGTTAATCCGCCGAGAAAACTTTCCCGGAAAAAATCTGGATTCCATCCATTTGTGGCCTGAATTACTTGGCCAAGCGGAAAGCCTATTGCTCCTCCGAGCATTCCCCAGAGCGCAAGATTGCATGCTAGCTGGTCATTTTTTTTATAGTTCGCGTATACTATGCCGCTAAATAATCCAAAAAGTAGACCTCCCCAGATTTCAGGGCGGTGTTTTAGAGTAGCATCTGGTTCCCATTTCCAGTGATCAGAGAAGTAAAGAAACGGAAGCTGCTTGTTTTCGGGATCGTGAGGAGTGTTTAGTACCCACCATCCTATTACGACGGCTACAAGCATAGTTAGAATGAGTAAAAACATTTCGTGTGGTTGATATCGTTTTCCGCCAAGACCTATTCCAAGAAACAGCCCAGCAAAACCAATCCAAATACTTCCCTTGATTGCTAGTCCGAGCATGCCCCATCTCAATGCCTCCCAATTTCCGATCAATGGATTATCGTGAGTGAGTCCAATTGTTTGCCCATAGGTCATAGAACCGCCAAAACCCATAGCTATGGTCCCTAGTGCTGCTGCCCTAACAACATGAATTGAAGAATTGCCGGGGCAAAATAGAAAAACTAGTACGAGGCTTAACAGTAGGCCTGCAATCATAGCTCCGGTTTCGTGTCCGTATTGTCCACGAATACCCCAGCCCATACCGCCTGCCATCGCGGCACTTAGCATGACTAACCAAAGTGAAGGGTTAGGTATAATGGTATCTTTTTTCATAGTTTATGTATTGTTCCTGCTAGTGATCCTCGAACGAGTTCTCCTTGTGAATCGTCCATATCATATTTGAGTTCAAACTGCATAGCTTTGGACAAATTAGGAATAGTTAACACGACTGTATTGTTGTCAATTTTAAGTTTTGCAGACTCTATGGTCACGTTATCCCTTTCGTTCTTTTTTGGATTTATAATTGACCAATCCTTTGACCCATACTGACTGCTCCACAAGTAATTCCATTGTTCAAGTGAATAGCTTTCAACATCTTCTGCTAAGTTTTTATCAAGAGAAGTATCGAAGGTGATTTCTATTTTACCTGGATGTGTAGAGTAGCTGATTGGCTGTCGTATTTTGCCTCCTGAGAAACGAAGTCTTTGAAAACAGCCGTCATGTACCGCAGATGTTTGCCAACCTCGAAGACCGGAAACGTACATATGTCCATCGTGTGGATTGAATCGACCTCGCATTGCGCCAGACAAGTATCGTCCAGGTAAGCTAATCATCGCTCCCTGTGTTTTTTTTGAAAGATCCGTTATGCCGATCATCGCGGAACAGCGACCGTAAGAAAGGTGTATCATTTTCCCTTCAAGTGATCCCCAATGGTTGGCTGGTACCCAAAGCTGACCGCCTGCAGAGTTGTCCATTATCCTAGGTACAAATGTAAATGGGGCATCGTAATCATCAGGCTTTTTATCTCTATGATGCATCGGTATATAACCATAAAACCCCCCTCTCTGGGTTGCATCGATGCGAGTTTCAGGAACCCAGCCGCCTTGTTGGTCTCCAACTGTGACAGTATCCTGCGGACTAATTCCCATGCCGTTTGGATTTCTGAACCCAGTTGCGTATACTTCAAGGTTCGATCCATCTGCACTTACTTTAAGAAGAGTTCCTCCATGAGGATTTCCTTCAGCACATTTTGTGAAATAAAAGTTGCCTTTTGAATCGGTTTCGAGATTTGTATTATAGGAATGACCTCCTCCAGAAGCATATACATCGTTATTAAAATTTTCGTAATAGTCAGCTTCACCATCGTTGTTTAAGTCGTGTAGCCGAGTGATTTGATCCCTGCCTATTACGAAACCTTGATTGTTTACTGCTTTAAGCCCGAGTGGTTGAAACAAGCCGGTAGCAAAGCGCGTCCATTTGACAGATCTAAGTGTTTTATCAATACCAGTTAAGCGCCATATATCGCCGTGAACAGTTGCAATTAAAGCAGATTTATCATTTAGAAAATCATGGCCAGACGTAAATAGTAACGCGTTCCAAGGGTTTTTAAATGGAAGCCGAATAGTATCAATTGCAAATGAATTGTTTATTTTTCCAACGATGCCACTGGTTTCCAAAGTGCTCCAGATTCCAGGCCCACCCTTTGTAAAGTCGGAAAGAGGAACTATCGGGTTTTTTTGATTAGCAATTTGCTCGATGGCTTCTTTAGTATTGCTATACAGAACTTTTACAAAGCGTTTTTTTTGACTGGGTGCTATATCTAGATAAACCCGATTATCATTTATACTTATTGAAGCCTTTTGGCCAAGAACTTTAATCCAAAGTTCTTTTGAATCGTGGACTATTTTTGCGTTATTAGAATTTACATGTTTAGTATTAGCGTTTGGATATGAGGCTATGAGGTTTGAAAGTTTTTTTGATGAAGCTTCTACTTCAATTGTTCGAGATAGATATATTTTACCATTAACCTCTCCTGCCCAAGGGGATTCATGTACAGTCGTGTCATTTATATTGTAATGTAATACTACACGCTTTCCGTGGCGATATAGCCCTAGATATTTACCCCATTGCCGAGGAAGTGATCCAAGCTTATTTGGTCGAGGATCTTTCCATTTTGACTCATATGACCAGCCTACGTGGTTGCCGTTTATGAAAATCATTTCTCCCTTTGGTTCGGGCCATTCAATCAGACCAAATCGCTTTGATTTAAGATTCAAAAAACCGTCAATCCAGCCAGAATGGTAGCTAAGTAATTCTGTGTTAAAACAAACTGTTGCCTGTTCTTTTTTTCCGATTTTTATTGCTATCCCTTTGTGAATACGACCGTTTCTTGTATTGATAGTCGATGAGAGGAAGGGTCCTAATTGAACTTTAGACCAGCGATCATCGATCCAATCTGACTCAACTTGATCAACTACCGCTTTCATAGCTTTTGTGGCCAAAGTGCTTTTATCTGCTTGGGCTAGTGAGTAATCCGCTTTGATAAGTAGGATTATAATTGCCATAAAAGGCAATAAAGGGTTGTGATTGGACACTTAGGAATGCTGAAGAAGTAACGCTGCATGTCAAGCAACAGCACAACTCGGGCTTGCTTGATCTGCAGATCTTCAACAGTCTTTCTTCCAGTTGAAGATTATGAATAAAAGAAGCATTTGGTGGATCTTAATTATGGCTTTATCGCCAAACTTTGTTTTTGCCCAACAGGAAACCAATGTTTTGGAGCGATTTGGGATTGAAGCAAGTTTTTCTGGCTTAGTTATGGATTGGGCTCAAAAGATTGGGGTTTCTCTTCTTATTCTGATTGGATTTTGGATTCTTGCAATTGTTGTCCGAAAAGTAATTCGTAAAGCAGGAAATGCAACAGGTATCGATTCCAGCGTTGTCAACTTACTTGCTCGTGTGGCAAATGTGGTTCTTTGGATTGTTGGGTTAGTTACAGCATTGGGTACAGTTGGTATTAATGTATCTGCTATTGTTGCTAGTCTTGGACTAACTGGTTTTGCGGTTGGTTTTGCCCTTAAAGATTCAATTAGTAATCTTTTGTCGGGGGTATTGAGTTTAATTTATCGTCCTTTCAGAGTCGGGCAGTGGATTAGTGTAAAATCGTTCGAAGGTTTTGTAATGGCGATTGATTTACGATATACATCACTTGAGAAGGGAGATGAAAAGGTTTTGGTGCCAAATTCACTCTTGTTTACTAATCCAATTAGTATTCGTTCTAAATCTGAGAAATGAAATTGAACATTACGATTGGTTAGCTGTCTCAAAGTTGCCTTTTTGATCTAAAAACAGATTTAGCATTGAATTATTTCCTAAAAAATATGTCATTTTTGTCAATTTTGGCAATTTTGATAGGTTCTCATTTTGCTGTTGCTGAGGAGGCCCGTTTTTTTTCATCTAAAGGGGTTTCGGGGCTCAAGTCTCGGACAAAAGAGACTAAAACCAATTCCGGAAGAAGTTTGTTGAGTACTGCTAAATCCGCTAGCGGAGTTCCTTCGTCCTTATACCCTGTTCCCACCACAAAAACGGATCGCGAATCGACTCGAAAATTGCTAGAGATGTTTGATCGTAAAAAAAATTGGATGTTTCACGGTATGGGGGATTCTGATCAAGAACAGGAAGATCGATCTATTGAAGGCGATTCGATAAACGAAAATCAGCGTATTTTTCTTGATTCCTACAGAGAATCAAATGGTGTTGTGCAGGATTTTATTCGTGGCGAAAGTAAAAAATCTCGCCCAAATAAAAGTCGTCAATCGGATAAGCGGAAGAAGGGTTCAAATTATTTAGATGACGAGGATGATAATGAGGATCGGTTGGATAAAAATAATATTAGACTTGATTTGGTGTTTGAAAAAAAAGATGAAAAATCAAAATCTGCATTTCATGGGAATTCTCCTTTCGCTTCCCGTAATTCAATTACGGATTTTTCACCATTTGCTCGTCGAAACAACAGTTCTGTAAATCCTTTTACTACGACTCGAAATAAAGTTGGATCCAAGGCAGGTCGATTCGGTAGAAGCGAAATAGCAGGATCATCTGGTCAAATAGAAAAGAAAAGTAAAGGTGGGTTTTTTGATTCAACAGGTGATCGTTCACAGAGTATTTTTGGAAGCAATTCTTTTTTAAGTGTTAAAGGTGAGAATTTAGGTCGAAAATCGTTTGGTCTTGCGCCGCTAAATTTTGGGGCCAGTATTAATCCAGCTCAGTCAACGCCAATTAGGGGTGTGGGCGTAGATGAATTAAATGCAACTGTGACGCCGCCTGTTGTAGGCGTGAAATCCCTTTCTTCGGGTAGTCCTATTTCTGATATTATCTCTCGACCTACAAGTATTTCATCTAAGCGCGCTACTCCTCTTTTATTCCAGGGTAATATTCATAAGGGTGGTCCAGCGGTTCGGGGTGGTTTGTTGGATAACAGCATGCGTTCACCTTTTGATAAAAAGCCGGGTGGTCGTTGACTTCACTTGACGTTTGTATTCGTAATGTGGCCAACTCCTTGGGCTTGAGCCAGACTCGTTCAACTTCGACATTTCCAAAAGGGGTGCAGAGTCTTTTTTGGTTTTTCTTTCTCAATTTTTTATCCTGCCAGATTATTATGGATAGCCCAATTTTTCTCTATGCAGAAAGTTTGGGAGCCAGTGCAACTATTATGGGATTAATTGCTGGAATGACACCACTTATGGTTATTTTTCAGATTCCTGCTGCAGCACATGTTGGTCGATGGGGATACAAATTTTTTATTTTAACCGGATGGACCGTTCGGTTGTTGTTTGTCCTAGGTCTGGTATTTGTACCTTTGATGGGTGGTCCACTTAGCTCGCAAAGCCAATTGATCTTAGTACTCGTTTTTTTATTTGCGTTCAACATGGTGAGAGGTATTGCTAGTTGCGCTTGGTTTCCTTGGATTCGCGGTTTGATTCCTGAAAATATTCGCGGCAAATATCTTACTTATGAAAGTGCTTTTGCAAATGCAGGGAGCCTTTTGGCGTTTTTGCTTGTTGCAGTGTATCTCGGAAATTCTGCAGAAAATATTCAGTTTTCGTTTTTGTTTGGCTTCAGTTGTTTAGTTGGATTGTTGAGCTTGCTTTTCATTCGTCGAGTTCCTGATGTGTTGCCACCTGAAGAGGAGAAAGGAAAAAAGCAACAAGCTCCTTGGAGTAGTATTTTAAAGAATAAACCATTTCGAAAATTACTTGTGGTAGAGTTTTTTATGGCTGTTTCACTCGGTGGATTAGCAGCTTTTACTGTTAAGTATCTCAGAGCTGAAGCAGGTATGCAGGTGAATTATATAATGCTAGCTTCTGCTGCAAAATTTGTTGGTGCGCTAGGGACTCTGTGGTTTCTTAAGTCTCGATTAGATCGACTTGGTAGTCGTCCAGTTATTTTATTTGGAATTATTGTTGGTTTATTTTGTGTGCTTTTGTTTGGTTTGATCGCTGGAAGGGTGGTGCCTTTAAATTTTTATTTCGTGTCAGCTTTGTATTTTAGTTTTGGGTTTGTTCTGTCAGCTGTCACGATGTCAATGACTCGACTGGCAATGTCGACAGTGCCACGTTTGGGATGTAGTCATTTTTTTGCTGTTTATGCTGTTGTTGGAAATTTGGCGATGGGTATTTCACCAACATTATGGGGTCTAATGATCGATTTTTTGTCTGCTAAAGAGGATGTTTTTTTAGGAATAGAATGGAACGAGTATACGATTTATTTTTTTGGTGTGGCCCTAGTATTACTTATGACAACTCTAGCTACTATTCGATTGGAAGAAAATAAGGCAGCCAACTTAAACGAGCTATTTTTGGACCTTATTAGGCATTCGCCATTGCGAAGTTGGATACGTAATTAAACAAACTTAGTATAGGATTAAATTTTGATTAATTAATACTTTTTTATTCTTTGTTGTTTTTATTTTCAAAAAACGGAACAAGCATAGTATCGACTACTAATTGAATGAGGTGGTAAATAGCTAGAGGCAAGGCTCCGATAGGATTATCGCCGAAGAATTTTTCCCAAAGGTAAATGCCATTTGGTAGTGTTTTTTGTGAGCCTGAAAATACGACTGCAGTACAAGTCTCACTATCAAAGCGAAGTAAAATGCTCAAAATATAATTCCATATTAATAAAATAAAATGAAGCAACGCAGCAATAAGTGTGATACGTAGTACAATTTCTGTATTTCCTTGTATTTGCCCTGTAGCTACAGAAAAACCGGAATATACAAATATTAGAATAATCATTTGAGGAGCCAATCGAATTCCATTTATAAATGGTTGGGATTTTCTCCACAAATAACGACGTAATATTTGTCCTAAGATAATCGGTAAAATAACAACCTGTAACATTTTCAGTATCATGTTAAACACAGGAAACTCCACGTTAGCTCCAAGACTTAATTTTAAGATAAATGGTGTAAATACAACTGTGAGGGAACTTGAAAGTAAGGTGAAAATAAGAGCGATTTCTTGATTGCCTCTGGAAAGTACGGTTAAGGCTAGAGCTGATGCTAGACTGCTTGCTTGTGCTGCTAAAATCATTACTGCCGTTAAGAAGTGGGGATTGTTTTCCGGCTGAAGTGTTATGGCTAAAAAATATGCCGCAATCGGTGCAACGAAATAGATTGAGATCAAGACAAGTCCTATTGCCCTTAGGTTGGCAGCTTGCCTATGTAGTTTACTTGTATTTAAGGTGAAGCCGGATATTCCCATCATAATCCCAACCAGTGTAGGGGTTGCCCAGCCTGTATTTTTTATTGTTATACCACCTTCTGGAAGCCAGATGCCAAATGGTATCATTAAAACAAGCGTCAATAGAAACCAGTAGCGGGCAAAGAATGTTCTCCAAAATTTTTTTGCTGAAACTTTATGTTCGGATACACAAGCCATGTGCTAAATTTTAATTTCCTTTATTAAGTAAAACTGTTTTTTTGCTCGATCGGAAAGGAAAGATAAAAACGTGATCCATTTCCCAGCGAGCTTTCAACTCTAGCCGTACCTTGGTGTAGTTGAGTGATGTGTTTGACGATCGATAATCCAAGTCCTGTGCCGCCTACTTCTCGTGAGCGAGCTTTATCAATACGATAAAAACGTTCGAAAATTCTTTCGCTTGATTCGGAAGGAATGCCTGGTCCGTCATCTGCCACACAAATTTCTAATTTACCTGCATTTATTTCTGTTGAAACGCAAACGCATTTGCCGCCATATTTTATCCCGTTTTCGATTAAATTATTTATTGCCTGAAATAATCGTTGTTGATCTGCTAGCAAATAAGTTTCTTTTTCGACTTTATTGTCTAAACAAACACCTTTTTTTTTAGCCATTTCTTTTAGGCTTTCAAAAATGCTTTCAGTGAGATTGAAAATGCTGACGTAATCTTCTTTAAGGGTGATTCCGCCAGACTCTAATCGAGATAAGGTTAGAATATCCTCAATTAAATATGTCAGTCTGTTTGAATGGTTTTCAATTTTTTTTAAGAATCTATGATTGTTTGATTCTTTATCTGTTTCGCTATCTAGTAAGGTTTCAACATAACCAGTGATTATGGACAAAGGGGTTCGAAGCTCATGACTGACATTAGCAACAAATTCTTGGCGATGGTTTTCTAGTGTTTTAATGCGTGTGAGATCGTGAAAAACTAAAATTGTCCCTTGATGTTTTCCATTACTTTCACGCATTGCTACGCCGTTTACTTGAAGAAAACTTTGATTAAAATTTGGCAAAATAAATTCCTCATTAGTTACACTGCTTTCCTTTTCTAGTCTTTGAACTAACTCATGAGCTTGGTGGATTCTGATTGCTTCCATTATTGTTTTGCCAGATGGATCTTCATTTAATTCGAACATTTTACAAAAGGCCGGATTAGCAAAGTCAATTTTTCTTTTTGAATTGGTTACCAGAATTCCATCAGGCATGTTGGCGAACATGTCAGCCATGCCTAAGTCCTTAACTAACCTGCTTGGCCTTTTAGACTCGTCCTTTTTTTTATCAAGACTGGATAATAAGTGATATTTTTGGCGCCATAAATAATTAGTAGCAATTAGGCAAATAAAGAGAATTAAAGATAAAAACCATGCAGTCATTATAAGGATTCTAAATAACGGTAACCTATGCCTCTAATTGTTTCGATATGGTTTGCGGCTTTTCCAATTTTTGATCGCAGTCTTTGAATTGTCGTATCTACTGTACGAGTGTCAATTGTTGGTTCATATCCCCAAACATCTCGCAAAAGTGTTTCCCTTGTCTGTACTTCATCAGCTCGATTAGTTAGCAAGCAAAGTAATTTAAATTCAGTAATTGTGAGGTTAATGTTATTACCATTAACATTTGCCTGGTGTTTTATTGTATCCAAATAAAAAGGTCCTTTTTCTATTACTTCAATAGAATTTCTATCACTTTGCTTAAGTAATAATAAATTATTTACCCTTAACACTAGTTCGCGAGGACTGAAGGGTTTGGTAACATAGTCGTGAGCCCCAAGTTCTAAGCCTCGAACACGGTCTTCTTCACCTGCTC
>Ga0115012_10001433_pt1 | contig 13888 bp, 24 predicted proteins | sample TroAtlMetagenome_FD_88706 | JGI IMG/M metagenome (GOLD analysis project Ga0115012, IMG submission 88706) | Marine eukaryotic phytoplankton communities from Atlantic Ocean - Tropical Atlantic ANT10 Metagenome | ecosystem: Environmental > Aquatic > Marine > Oceanic | place: Tropical Atlantic...
TAGACAAGCTTATAAAGAACAAAGAGTATTAGCTGCTCAAAGATCATTGCAATTCGGCGGTGAGCAACTAATGAAACATCAGATGAGAATGTATAATTGTACTTCATCTTATGCAGATAGACCAGAGTTTTTCGGAGAAGTTTTTTATATTTTATTATGTGGAGCTGGAGCGGGCTTTTCAGTTCAACATCATCACATTGCAAAACTTCCACAAATAGCCCCAAGAACAAAACAAGCAAAAGGTTATATAGTCGAAGATTCAATAGAAGGCTGGGCGTCAGCTCTAGATGTATTGATGTCTTCGTACTTTGTCGGCGGTGGTAAACATCCAGATTTTGCCGGTAGAAGAGTATTTTTTGATTTAACTAATATTAGACCTAAAGGTGCTAAAATTTCAGGAGGATTTAAAGCGCCAGGACCAGAAGGACTTAGACGTTCTTTAGATAAGATAGAACATATGCTCCAAGGTATTGTATTGGATTCTAAGCATCCAGTAGATATTAAACCAATTAACGTTTACGATATTACTATGCACGCAGCAGATGCGGTATTATCAGGCGGTGTAAGAAGGTCAGCAACAATTTGTTTATTCTCTCCAGAGGATGAAGAAATGATGAACGCTAAGACTGGTAATTGGTTTATGGAGAATCCACAGAGAGGAAGATCTAATAATTCAGCAGTAATTGTTAGAGATAAGACTACAGCTGAACAATTTAGCAAGATAATGGAATCTGTTAAAGAGTTTGGTGAACCTGGATTTGTCTTTGTTGAATCCAGTGAACATACAACTAATCCATGCGTAGAAATAGGAATGTATCCTCAAATAGATGGAGTGTCTGGTTGGCAAGGTTGTAATCTCACTGAAATAAACGGGGGCATGTGCTCTACCGAGGAAGCATTTTATAAGGCATGTCGCGCAGCAGCTATCCTCGGTACCCTACAGGCAGGGTACACAGACTTTAAGTTTCTATCTGAAAAATCAAAAGAAATATTTGACAGAGAAGCATTACTTGGAGTTTCTATTACCGGATGGATGAATAATCCTGATATTCTTTTCAATGAAAAAATTCTTGCAAGAGGTGCAAAAATAGTAAAAGAAATGAATAAGAAAGTTGCTAAGATTTTAGGTATTAATCCGGCGGCTAGAACAACATGTGTTAAACCTTCTGGAAACGCTTCAGTATTATTACAAACAGCTAGTGGTATTCATGCTGAGCATTCTCAAATGTATATTAGAAATGTTCAAATGAATAAGGAATCTGAAGTTACTAAATCTATTATAAGTTCAAATCCTTATATGGTAGAAGAATCAGTATGGTCTTCAAGTGGAACAGATGTCGTAGTATCATTTCCAATAGTACCTAAAAAAGGATCGTTTATTAAAGAAGATTTATTAGGAGTTAAACATTTAGAGTTAGTTAAGAAGGCACAAAAATATTGGGTTAATGCAGGAACAGAAGAAAAATTATGTGCAGATAAAGGAATAAGACATAATGTTTCTAATACTATTATCGTTGATGATTGGGATGAAGTAGAAAAGTATGTTTTTGAGAATAGACATTCTTTTGCTGGAATATCATTTCTACCAATGACTGGCGATAAAGATTATAATCAAGCACCAAACACAGCGGTTATAACTGCTAAGGAAATGGTAAAGAAATATGATACTGCAGCTATATTTGCTTCTGGCCTAGTTGTTGATGGTTTAAAAGCTTTTGATAATATTTGGATTGCATGTTCAACTGCTCAAGGTATGGGAGAAAATATTAATTTAGATGATTCTACCACAGTAATGAAAAAAGATTGGGTTCGTAGATTTAATAATTTTGCTAATAATTATTTAAAAGGAGATGTTAAACAAGCTGAGTATTGTTTAAAAGATTCTTATCTATTGCATAAATGGAATAAAATACAATCTAATTTAAATCCTATGACTTGGGAAAAAGATCTTACTGCTAGAAAATATACAGATGTCGATACACTTGGAGCTGCAGCTTGTGCTGGTGGCGCCTGTGAGATTGATTTCTGATGCAAGAATATAAAATCGAATGTGAAGAATGCGATACTACCTCAATAGTATTAACTCGGGAACCTGTAGAATTTTGTCCTTGTTGTGGACGAAGAGTTGAAGCAGAAGTTACAGATACTGATATAGAGGAATAATATATAACCTTATGTGGTTATACGAAAATAAAGAATATAATGATACACCCGAAGATTACCAAGGTTTCGTATATGTCATCACCGAATTGGATACGAACAAAAAATATATCGGTAAAAAGAACTTCTGGCGGCCTAAAATATTACCAAAAAATTCTAAAAGATCTAGGAGAGTTAAAACCAAAGTCGACTCTGACTGGAGAGAATATTATGGATCTAGTAAAGAAGTTCAAATACTCGTTGAACGACGAGGGGAAGATAATTTTAAAAGAGAAATCTTAAAACTTTGTAAGTCAAAGGGAGAGATGTCTTATTATGAGGCCAAACTACAATTCGATAATGATGTCTTATTGAGAGATGATTATTACAATGAGTTCATAGGTTGTAAAATTCATTCAAGGCACGTAAAAAATTTAAAATAAATTGAAAATAACTGTTTACATTCTCTTAAAAGTGTGGTAGAATACTAGTATTAAATTAATAAGAGGAAAATATGGCTATACAAACATTAAATTTTTTATTTAAAACTACTTATCCTGACGGATCAGTTGAATATCCAGTTTATACATCTGTTAAAGAATACGTAGAAGAAACTGCTCGTTTAAAAGATATTTACTGGCCTTCAAAAATCACTAATGAATTAATAGAAATTGAAGGACCTTTTTTCACAGAAGATAGTTATCTACAATGATAATAGTTGATTACAGCGGAATAGCAATAGCTACTATTGCAATTAATAGAGAGAATGAAGAAGGTATGCTTAGACATATGATTCTTAATTCTCTTAGAATGTATAATGCAAAATTTAGAGGTGAATATGGTCAAATGATTCTTGCTTGTGATGGAGCAAAGAATTGGAGAAAAGACTATTATCCTCAATATAAAGCTAACCGTAAAAAAGACAGAGATTCTTCTGATTTTGACTGGGCTGAAGCTTTTAGAATAATGCATTTAGTTAGAGAAGAAATTAAAGATAATTTTCCGTATAAAGTTATTCATATAGACAAGTGTGAAGCTGATGATGTTATAGGAACTTTAGTAGAAAGTTCAAATGATTTTGGTGGTACTGGAGAAAAAATAATGATTGTTTCTTCTGATGGTGATTTTAAACAATTGCAAAAATATAATAACGTTAAACAGTTTTCGCCACTTCTTAAAAAATTAGTAGTTGAAGAGCATCCGCACACTCACTTAACTGATAAAGTGTTAAGAGGAGATGCTGGCGACGGAGTCCCTAACGTGTTATCAGATGATAATGTATTAGTTGAAGGTCGAAGACAAACACCATTATCAAAGAAAAAAAGAGAAGCTATTTTAAATTCTCTAGATATAATGTCTAAAGAAAATTACCAAGAATCTGATTGGTATAGGAACTATCAAAGAAATTCTACGTTAATTGATTTGTCTAAAACTCCTAAAGATATAAAAGAACAGATTATAAATAGTTTTGACTCTCAAGATCCTTGGTCGAATAAAGGAAAAGTATTTCCTTATTTAGTGGCTAAGAATTGTCAACAGTTAATAAATGATGTACAGGAATTTTTATAATGCCATTAAGAAAACAATTCGTCTTTGAAGTGTTAGACGAAGTTAATATTAAAAAAACTAAAGCTGAAAAAATACAAGTTTTAAAGGATAATGATTGCTGGGCCTTAAGAGATATAATTAGAGGTTCTATGGATAAAAGTATAGAGTGGGATTTACCACCAGGATCTCCTCCATTCAGACCAGCTGAAGATCATAATGCTCCTACTAATTTAGTAAGAGAAAATAAAAAGTTTGCCTATTTTGTTAAAGGCGGTCCAGGCGCAAAGATGCAAAAGGTAAAAAGAGAACAAATTTTTATTGGAATGTTAGAAGGAATACATCCAGTAGATGCGGGATTAGTCATTAATATGATTAATAAACAAAAACCAGAAGGATTAAACAAGGGCATTGTTGAAGGTGCTTTCCCTGGTTTAGTGAAAAAATTTATATAATTTAGGAGGAAATAATGAAAAAATTAATATTAATAGGATCACTTTTAATTATGGCCGGTTGTCAAACATCTTATATAACACCAGAAGGACAAAGAGTCTTAGGTAATACTGCCGCTGGTTGTGTATTAGGTGAAATTCTATTTGACGAATGCGGTGCTGGTGCTGCAGTTGGTGCTTTTACTACAGTCATCACAGACCAAAAATAATGCCTACTTATAGTTTACGTAATAAAAAAACTCAAGAAAGATTAGAAGTCTTCTGTACTTGGCCAGAGGTACAGAAGATTTTAGAAGATGATCCTGACTTGGTTCAAATGTTAACAACACCCACTATTGTATCTGGTGTAGGAAGCCTTTTAAGCAAAACAGATGATGGCTGGAAAGATAATTTAAAAAGAATTAAAGCTGCATCTGGAAAGGATAATACAATTAAAGTTTAATGGAATTTATACATGAAAAAATTGATATTGGATATGATGATCTTACTGCAGACACACGGGAGACTGGCCGTGTATATACTACTCCTGATGGGACTGCTCTGCCTAGCATTACTACAGTCTTATCGATACTAAGCATTGATGCAATAAAAGCTTGGCGAAAAAGAGTAGGTGAAGAAGAAGCAAATAAAATATCTACTAGGGCTTCCGGACGAGGAACTTTAGTACATTCAATAGTAGAAAAGTATTTAAAAAATGAAGATACTTCGAAATTTTTGCCGCACATTAGACAATCTCTCAATAACCTTCGTCCGCTCCTTGATGGACGTATTTCTAAAATATACGGTTTGGAGGTACCTCTTTATTCTCTTCATCTTAATACAGCTGGCCGATGCGATTGCGTGGGAGTATATGATGGTGTTCCCAGCATTATAGATTTTAAAACTTCTAAAAGAATTAAGAAAAAAGAAAATATTTCAAGTTATTTTGCTCAAATGACTGCCTATGCTATTATGTGGGAAGAACGTACTGGTATGCCTATTCCTAATACTGTAATAATAATGGATGTTGACGATAATGAACCATTATTATTTAAAGAACACAGAGATAATTATGTTGACTTTTTAAAAGATACTATTGCTGAATATAATAGAAGAACTGTGACAAAAATGTAACATATTCATCTTTTTTCAAATAAAATGAAAAAAAGTGAAAAAAAGGGTTTACATTAGCCTCTTTTTAGAGTATTATAGTAGTATTAAATAATTAAAGAGGAAATTATAACAATGTACACATTCGAAGATGAAATATTCTCAGACCTTTGTAAAGAAGTATATGGAGTTCGTGCTCCTGCTAGAGAAGGTGGACATCTTAATCGTTTCTACCACGAGTGTGATGAAGAGAAGCAAAAGATTTGGGACGAACTTTGTGCTCAGTTAGATGTAGTTCAGGCTGAAGAAGCTGCTCAAGAAAAGGACGCAATTGAAGCTTTTGAAGCACGTGTTGCAAAAACAATTGCACTAGGAGCTGAAAATAGAGAAACAGCTCTTAAATGGATCGTTCAGTCTGAAGACATAGACGATTATAATTACATGCCAGGTCATGCTGCATGGATATTTAATCTTCCACATTCTTACGATAAGGAATTGGATGTACACGTAATCAATAACGGTGAGGAGACCGCGTAATGAGAAAAAGATATGATGATATGTATAGTGGTGAACAAGGAGAATTATTTTATTCTTCTTGGGCAGTTAATACAGGATTTAAAATAATTTCTGAAAAATTAAGTGATTTAATTCCTTTAGAAGGTAGATGTGATAAATCAAGATCTACAAACAAGAAATTAGAGCACTTTAGAGTAGCTCAGAATTTAATATATGATCTTTTTAATAATGGTCTTTGGAATCGTAAAAATCATTTTAGAGCATTCTTTGGTTGGGCTCCTCAATCAGAAAGTCATAGGTATCATTGGACTCGACGTGATTGGGATCGGTTTGAAGAAGTATTAGAACCAGTATTTACTAAAATAATTCTAGATGCTTATCATGAACAGAAAGAGTTAGGTACAGTTTAATGAGTATTATATTAATAGATTGTGATGGGGTTCTTCTTAACTGGAGAGACCCATTTGATGCATGGATGATGAGAGAACATGGTATATACGCTAACGGTGATGTTAGAATGTACGATCAAGCTATTAGATACGATATACCAAGAGAAGAAATAATGCCATATATTTTACAGTTTAATTCTTCTGCTAATATTGGATTTCTTCCACCATTATATGATTCGGTTAAATATGTTAGAAAATTGCATGATGAATGTGGTTATAAATTTTTAGTAATTAGTTCATTATCTATGAACCCTCATGCTCAAACATTAAGAACAATGAATTTAAAGAATATATTTGGAGACCATGTATTTGAAGAATTTGTTTATTTAGATACAGGTGCAGATAAAGATATAGTCTTATCTAAATATTCTAGTTGGTACGAAGGACATTATTGGATTGAAGATAAAGTTCAAAACGCTATACTCGGAAAAGAGTTAGGATTGGAATCATTATTGATTAAACATCCGCATATTAAAATGGAAGATCCGGGTGGAATCCCGTTAATGTCAAACTGGAAGGACGTATATGAAACTATCGCTGGCTGAAGTTCTAAATTTAAGGTATCAATTTGAAGAAATAACTCAAAATTATAATATGCCAAATAAATCTGATATAGATACTATCATATGGTTTATACAAGAAGGTTATAAGTCAAATTCTCTTCGTCATGGGTTTAATGAAGCAATGGAAATAGCAGAATTAATTCGAGGACAGTATGGCAAAAACAAAAAGACTACAAGAAGGATCTAAATTTAATGATCTAGATGTTAATAACGATGGAGTTGTTAGCGATGCAGAAATGGAACACTATCAAATGCGTGAAGAAGTAGAAAGACAAAACAGAAAACAAATGCATCAAAGAAATATGGCATGGGTTGCCTTAGGTTCTATGGTGGGTTTTACTGCTGTTATGTTTACTCCTATAATACCGGATGAACGAATACAATTATTGAGTGATGTATCTAATTTATTTTATTTAGCTCAAGCAGGTATTGTTGGTGCATTTATGGGCTTTGCAGCTTTTGATAAATCTGGCATGAAAGGAAAATAGATTCGTTATAATGAAAAAAACTTTGATATACCAAGTTTACGTAGGTAAACGGTCTAGATTATACGATCATTGTGTTAAGTCAGTTGAAGAATACTGTTGGAAGCATAATATAGATCATCATGTCCAAAGACAACCAATTTTAAGAATTAAGCCAGACGTATTTGCTACTAATAGAAGTAAAGAATCATATGAAAAGCATGGAGGTTTTTTACCTATATTTGAAAAAGAAAATGCGTTTGGCTATTTTGATTCTTATGATCAAATAGCAATAATAGACTCAGACGTTTGGATAAGACCAGATTCTCCTAATGTGTTTGATGAATTAGATTATGAATATGATGCTGGTTTTGTATGCGAAAGAGAAATGCCTATTACTGAACAATATAGGCAAAAGATTTTAAATTATTCTCATATGCAATATATGCCTCTTAAAGATGAAGTAGACTTTAAGTGGAATGGTTATACAGGTGGTGAATTTTTTAATATGGGAATAATGATCTTAAATAAAAGTATTACTAAATATTTAAGAGAACAAACAGCACACCAATTTTTAATGAGATCAGAATTTAAAAGATTTGTCGACGGTTTAGGTGCTTGGAAATGGTCTACGGATCAAACACTATTAAATTGGTGGATTAAAAAAGAAAAAATGAATATACAGCATCTTAGCTGGAAATGGAATGGTATGTACAATGGTATAAGACCTGAAATGATAAAGGATGCTCATTTTATTCATTTCTTTTTAAAAGATAAACTTCCAAACGGTGGTGAAAATGTTGAAGAACTTATGAGGTTAGTAGAATGATTACAGAAGAATTAGCTACATTCATAAAAGCCGGAAAAAAGCTAGACACATTGACTACTGAGTTTATAGTCGACGACAAATTAGACCCTCTTCAAATTGCTGCATTAATGCAATCATACGCTTCTAAAATATATTTACAAGCTTTAGGAGAAGATGGTTTTAGAGATCTTATGGAAAGTATAGTAGAATCAACTATTAATAATACAAATGAATCTGATAAAGAAGATAGAGGAACAGTACATTGAAGGTTTGGGAATACGAAAATTATGAAGAGTATAAAAAAGAACAAGTAGCTGGAAATAAGATGAAACTTAATTCTGTTTGGGTTAAGCAAGAATCAATTCAAGAAATCTTAAAACTTAAACCATTTGCCGGTGAAGTTATTTGTCACGGAACTAGGAATGGTAGAGAACAAGAATTATTTAAAAAGTTTCTACCAGGTTGCTTTGTTATTGGTACTGAAATTTCAGATACTGCTATTAAATTTCCTAATACTATAGAATGGGATTTTCATGAAGTTAAAGAAGAATTTGTAAATAGATTTGATATACTATATTCTAATTCTTTTGATCATTCTTATGACCCTGAAAAGTGTTTAAGAACATGGAAAGATCAAATAAATCCTTTAGGCATTATGGCTCTTGAACTAATGACTGGAATTGAAAATGTATCTAGACCTATGGACCCTCTAGAAATTAGTGTTCAAGAATTTGAGCAATTAGCAATGAAGATTGGATTAAGAGTTCAAGCAAAATTTAATATGATAAGAACTAAGACTGGTAAACAAAACGCAATAATGATTGTATTAAAAAAGTAATTTACTTTATATAATAAATGTGGTATAATATATTATGATGCTAATATCTCATAGAGGAAATATTAACGGTAAAAAACCTGAACTAGAAAACCAACCTCAATATATTTTGAAGGGAGTGCTAGAAGGTTATTTTGTAGAAGTTGATGTTTGGAATAAAGATGGACTTTTATGGCTAGGTCACGATGAACCTCAATATAGCCCTGGACATGAATGGTTAGGAAAACTTAAGTCTAAATTAATCTTTCATGCTAAAAATTATCAAGCAATAGATTTGTTACAAAAACTAGAATTTCATTGGTTTTGGCACGACCAAGATGATTATACTTTGACTAGTGATGGTTATATATGGGCTTACCCAGACAAACCTTCTCCAGGGTATAAAAGCATAGCTGTTTTACCGGAAATATATAATACAAATACCAGAGATTTTTATGGTATCTGTAGTGATTTAATAGGAAATTATAAATGAAAATAAAACTTTTAATATTAGATGTAGATGGTGTGTTGACCGATGGTACTAAAGTATATGACAAAGATCATATTCCAATCTATAAAAGATTCAAATGTAAAGACTTTACTGCAATAAAAAGATTTGCAGCCACTGGAATAAAAGTAATTATGATAAGTGGCGATAGTTGGAATAAACCTATGGCTCATAAAAGAAATATAGATTTTTATTGTACTCGAGATAAAGGAGACGGATTAGATAAATCTATATGGGTTGACGAATTTGAAAAAACATATGGAGTTCCTAAAAGCGAAATGTTTTTTATAGGTGATGACTATTTTGATCTTTCAATGTTTGAAAAATTAGAATGGACCGCTTGTCCTAGTGATGCTCCTAAAACTATAAGAGAAGCTGCCACTTTTGTTTTAAATTCTAGAGGTGGTGAAGGTTGTTTAGTAGAATTATATGATTTAGCTATAGAGAAAGAAGTAGTTAAGTCAGCAACAATGGAAGAAGTTATAAAATTAGATAAGTTAGAAGAGACTTCTAAAGAAATGCAAAGCAACATAGACGACGTGGCAATACTTTCAGAGAACTAATCAGTGAAAACCTTTACCATAGAATTTCCTCATATTAATGATAACGGGTTTATTGATGAACCCTTTTTATTAAAATATTTAGGACATATAGCATGGCTAGAAAATTCTTATAGTCCAGGTGAAGGTGTATATCACGCTTTTTTGTATATTGGGCACGACTTAGATATTCAATATTTTACTGAAGGTAAGACAATTTCAATTGAAACAAAAAAGATTGATTACGGTAATTTTGTAAAGAATGTCCATACAATAGATTCTAAATTTAATGTTATAATGATAACAGTTCCTATTAATGTAGACAGATGGGGAATATCTAGAATAAAAAACGAACCAACTAGAAAAAGACCTGAAGAATTAATAGCTTTTGGTCAAGAAAAATATAATGCTAAAGCACAGAGTGTTGACATTAATGTTTTCGATTCTTCCTCTGAAAAATTTAAAGAATACACTTATTCGGTTAATAGATACAGAGATTTTAATAAAATAAATATTTTGTATTTCCCTAATTTTATACGAATAGAAAATGAACATATTGGTCCATGTATGAACGGCCGTAAATCTTATTTCTTTGCTAACACAAAAAAAGATTCACTTACAATTAAACATTGGAACAACAATATAACTATAGAAGATTCTGATGATTTAATGTATAAAAGTATTAGACTATGAACCATTACGATTTAGCTATCTATGGGCATTTGACTGTGGATCGTATTATAAATAATTTTAAAGAAAGCGTTTCACTTGGAGCTATGGCTAATGTATGGAGTGCTTTAGCTAAAATAGATTCTAAGATAAAAATTAAATTAGAACCATGTGCAATAGGAGAAGCTATTGTATTAATAAATGAAATGTCGTCTCAGAGATTTGGTAGAGGAAATCTTAATTTAAAAACTTCAGAGCCAAATATAATAAATTCTAAATGGCATCATATAATGTATTTAAATAGATTAAAAGACAAATCATTTATTTATGATTTAAAAGGAATAATTTCAGCAGATATTACTGCAGGCGATATGGACATATATGATGAACTAAATAGTATCGATTACCTATTCATATCGGATGAAGATTTATTTATGGATATTAAAGAACTTGGTAAATTAGTTAAAGGTCACGTAATATTGCATTATCCTTCTGGTAGTGTATGTACTGATGGAAATAAAATTATTTCTTGTAAGACTAAAACAATAGAAAATATTAATGTATTAGGAGCTGGAGATACTTTTGCAGCTTGTTTTATTTCTAACATGCTAAATACAAATAATATTAAAAAATCTTTAGAATATGCTCATGAAAAAACTATAAAGGTATTATTAAATGAAAACTAATTTATTACTTCCTATTGCAGGTGATGGACAACGATTCCTTAATCAAGGTTATTTTAAACCAAAACCTTTAATATCAATTAATGGAAAAGCTATAGTAGATAGATCTTTAGAATCAGTAGTATTAGATAATTGTAATCTTATATTCGTAGTTAGACAAGAGCATATAGACAAAGATAAAATAGACAAGCATTTAAAAGAGCAATATCCGGATTGTCAAATAATAGCAACTCCTACTAAAACAGATGGAGCTTTAAATACGTGCTTATTAGCAGAAGATTTAATTAATGACCAAGTGCCTTTACTTATATTTACTCCTGATTGTTATTTTGAACCGGCAATAGATCCATTAAAAATAGACCTTAACTTTGATGGTATGGTTTGTGTATTTGAATCAAATAGTCCTGCCCATAGTTTTGTCACTCTAAATGAAGAAGGTTATGTTAATGCTACAGCCGAAAAAGAAGTTATTAGCAATATGGCTATAGGTGGACTTTATTATTTTAAACGTGGTGATATGTTTGTTGAGAACGCTAGAAATATGATAAAATGGAATATGAGAACTAAAGGAGAATTTTATATAGCTCCTATATATAATTTACTAATAACTCAAGGTAAAAAAATAGGAATAGATAAAAATACTAGGCATGATATTTTAGGAACCCCTGAAGATTTGGAGAAGCATAGTGAGTGATAAAAATTTAAGAACTTCGTTATTAACATTACTATATGAACATAAAGAAGAACATATAGGAAGCTGTTTTTCTTGCCTTGATATTATTGATAATATTTTTAAAAAGAAAAGAAAAGAAGATATTTTTATATTATCAAATGGACATGCTTCTTATGCGTTATATTGTATATTAGAAAAATACGGATTAGCTAATGCTAATGATTTAGCAACTAGACATAGAGGTCATCCTAATATAGATCATAATAATGGAATATATTGTTCAACCGGAAGTTTAGGACAAGGTATTACTATTGCCTGTGGAGCAGCAATTGCTAGTCCAGAAAAGAAAATATATGTTACTATATCAGACGGTGAATGTGCCGAAGGATCAGTATGGGAAGCTCTTAGACTTATTCATGACAGAAAATTAAACGTAGAAGTTCACGTAAATGCTAATGGTTATGCCTGTTATGATCCAATAGATGTTACATATTTAGAAAGAAGATGCAAAGCATTTTTACCTAATATTAATTTTCATAAAACAACTTCAAGTCAATTATCTTTTTTAAGAGGTTTAGAAGCCCATTATATTAAAATGGATGAAGCTCAATATAAAAAGGGATTGGAGGAGATTCGTAATGAGTGTTAGAAAAAAATTTACTAGTATGCTATTTGATGAAATGGCATTAGATGAAAGAATAATAATAGTTTCAGGAGATTTAGGCTGGAAACAATTTGATGAACACAGATTAACTTATCCAGATCGATTTATAAACGTAGGAGCTGCCGAACAATTAATGATTGGAACAGCAGTAGGTATAGCATTAGAAGGTAAAATTCCTCTTGTTTATTCTATGACACCTTTTACTTTATATAGACCATTTGAGTTTATAAGAAATCATATTGAACACGATAAAATACCAGTAAAATTATTTGGAGCTGGAAGAGATAAAGATTACGATTGGCTAGGCTTTTCACATTGGGCACACGATGACAAAGATTGTTTAAGAGGATTTAATAATATTAAAAAACTTTGGCCTAAAGATGCTGATGAAATGGAAAGCTTATTCCGTAAAATAATATATGATGAAGTTAACCCTTATTATGTGAATTTAAAAAGATGAAGATAGCAATAGGAATAACAGGTCTTTGGAGACCAGGCATAAAGTTCAATCCAATATTGTCAATGAGAGATTTGAAAAGAAAATTTAATGCAGACTTATATACACATACTTGGAAAGGACGAGAACAAGAACTCCCAGAAGAATTTAGAGAAAAAGGAAAATTCTTTCCTTCTGAAGAACCAGTTATGGATTATCACCCTATATTTGATCCAGAACCTACTACAAATCCTAAACATCATTGGTATAGAAAAACTAAAACATTAGGTTCAAAGACAATAAATGCTAATAAACAAATATTAAGTTATTGTCATTTATTTGATAATATACCAGATGAGTATGATTTATATATTAAATCTCGGTGGGACGTTAAAATAAATCCTATGTTTAATTTTGAGAAATATATAAAGTTAGTAATGCTTAATGGGCCAGTAGGATTTATGATTAGAGAATCAGGACCTAATGCTTTTCCTTTTCTTGATACTGAAGGAAAAATAGTTAAAAAAGAAAAGTCAAAAGTTAATAATAATGATTGGCATGATATGCTGTCAGATTCATTAATAATGCATAAAAGACAACACTTAGACACTTCAATGGTTTATGACTTACACGAAAGAAAACAACTATTAGGTGCAGAATTTGGTTGGTGGCAAGTTTTGAGTAAACCTTTTGGAGGCGACCTTCATACGTCAGTTTATGGAGGAACTCTTTTAGTACGATGAAAGCATCAATAATAGCAATACCAAATCATCAAATATCTCAAAGAGCTGCTGACAATTGTATTAGGTCTAGTATAGCTTCAAAGAATGATTTTGATATTTCTTTGTTTGAAGCTATTACACCTGAAAGAGTTGAA
>Ga0115012_10001435_pt1 | contig 13882 bp, 12 predicted proteins | sample TroAtlMetagenome_FD_88706 | JGI IMG/M metagenome (GOLD analysis project Ga0115012, IMG submission 88706) | Marine eukaryotic phytoplankton communities from Atlantic Ocean - Tropical Atlantic ANT10 Metagenome | ecosystem: Environmental > Aquatic > Marine > Oceanic | place: Tropical Atlantic...
CCAGTAACTTTTAATGCACCTGCACCTGACTGGTCAGACCCCGCTTGTTCAACGTGAACTTGTCCAGCAGATGAAATAGTTAGACGGTTTGTGTTACTGGTAGCAAAATTTAATGCACCAGCTTCGTAGTTGTGTATGCCAGCATTTAATCCTGACATATAAAATTCTATACCGTTACCTGCACCTGTTCCGCTACTATTGTTTTGTAGTGAAATTTTAGCGGGAGTCGTGCTGTATACAGACAAAGGTGCAGTGGGAGTTATCCCAATACCAAGTTCAGCAGAACCAGTGCTTGCATCTTGAACAATGAACACACCATCAGCACCACCGTCAGATGGTTGCCATTGCATTATCTCGCCAGATCCGTCTGACTTGATAATGGGTTCGTTTTCTATTGTAATCCCAGAAGGGGATATTCCGCGTGGGGCTCCTATATTAACTGGCATTATTTATACTCCTTACTCGAACTCAGTGTAGGCAATTGTATTTGTGCTAGGGTGTATTGAAATAACGCCAACATATGAAGGGACGCTTATTGATCCACCGTATCCGGCATTGCCGCCGTTACCTGCTATTTCGTAATTGTAATCACTAGCACTTGCGCCAGAACCTAACTTAACGTAGATAGCTCCAGCTGTAGTGTTTTGAATTGTAAAACTTTTTCTTGCATCGTTAGCACCCAAAGATGTTTCGTCTGTTTTAATACCACTGTTGCTACTAACAGAAAGGGCTGCTCCACCTAAATTTTTAACCGCGCCAAGTATTTTGTTTTGAACACGGAGAGGAGAGTCTTGGATGGAGTTTACTGTTCCATCAGAGTAAATTGTTGGATTATTCATAAAGTGTTTTCTACTGCTTCAACTTTAAATTTATTAAAAAAAGCTGGTGGCCCGATTTAATACAAGCCACCAGCTGTATATTGATATATTAGCTACTGCAAGCAGTCACATCAGTAATGCTCACAGAACCACTTGTTCCACACGCACGCTTAAAGATTAGCGTTACACCGTAGTTAGGGAACTCTGGACGCGGAGCGTGTTTAAACTCTGCGTAGTGGCGACCTAGCTTATCTAACGGATCTTCACAATCTGCGTTAGAAGCTTGAATCTTGCTACCGCCAGTTACCCATTTCCACTCACCCATATAAGATGTTGGATTCCAGCTGACACCGCCAGCTGCGTTAACAGGAGGAACAATTTCCGAGGTAAACACGTTAGGGTTCATTACTATCGCAGCTTCATAAGGAGCTGTAATGTATGCTGGGTTAAGGACAGCTTTTTTGCCCTTAGTTGCAGCCGACATTAGGTAAGTAGGAACACGGGTGTATTTATTACCAACCTCGGTCCAAGTAAAGCGCGGTGGCCTCAAGTTTGGAACGTGACGGAAGTTCTTAATAGAACGAGTAGCACCCATCCGGCTCATTAGCTCAGATGCACCACCTTTACCAGACTCAGCGTGACGGAAGTCGTTTCGCAAATCGGCGTTGTTTAACGCAATTTGTTGACTAGCTTCCAAGCCAATTAACAATGGGAAAACAGGTCCGTCTTCTCCATAGCTAATCCAGCCATTACTGTCTGGGTTTGTAGCACCACGATCAATTAACTCAACCGCAACTTGGTCAAGTAACTGTTGTGTAAGTGTAGATGTGGATTTACCCCCACTGCTACCAAAATCAATGCTAGTGATTGTATTTTCAGTATCAACCAGTGTAGCTCCATTTCCAACAGAGAGCTTAGAAGCAAACTTCATATAAAGTTCTTCATAGCGTTTTTCCCAGCTGCGCTGCGCTCTCTTAGTCATTTCTTCAATGTAAGCACGAAGGAATGTATCTACGTTGTGATCGTAGATTAGATCGTCTTTACAAAGAATAGGACCACGAAGGGCAAATTCTTCTGGGTTGTAAGTGCGGCTAGTGTAGCCAACTTCAACATCGTTAAAGTCGCTGGCACAAGAACCACCAGCTCCGCCATCACTTCCACCAACTACTTGCGTATTGGTGATCTGTGACCAAGTTTCTGCGTCGGATGTAGGTTCGCTATTCTCAATCGCGAACGTGGTCTTAACGGTTCCAACACCAGTCTCAAAAGTTCCGCGTGGAATAGCATTAAGCCACACAGAACGGTAAGAAGCATTACGATAAACCTCATCGGCTAAATTTTCCGTGGCAATCGCAAAAGCATCAAAAACATTTGAACAAGCCATAATATTTTATATTTCCTTTCTTAAAAAAAATTACAATTTAAGCGAAACACTTTTCTTTCACTCAAAAGAAAGCGCATACGCTACTCAATCGGTAGGCCAACCCGAATATGGCCAAGTGCGATTGCCAATCGCTATAGGGCAAAAATGAGTTTAGTTTATGCGCCTAACTCAAAGCGCAATGCTGTTGTGCTAGGTTTTACGAAAACCGTCAAACGGTTTTTAAAAAAACGGCAGCTGGCCTACCCGTGGGGGCGACCAACCAGAGGTGCAACTAACGAGGACTGTCGAGACAACGAAAACGACCCCGCCCACGGCCCCATAGCCGATAATTATTTTGCACCTCGAATACCGAGGCTTCTTAATTCTCCAAGAACTTTATCACTAAAAGAGCTATTTTCGACAGGTTTTGGTTTTCCCGCACCTGTTCCAGCTGCTTCCGGTTCAGCCCCTTTAAGCTGGTTAATCTCAGATTGCAGCCTTCTGTTATGCTCAACAAGACCAGCATTTTGCTCGACTAAAGCTCCTCCACTAGCCGCCCAAAGAGCAGCTGTAGCTGCATCCTCAAAAGAATTTTGCTCCATTAATATCCTTTTAGCTAGGTTAACACGCTCCCTAACTCCATTATTCCACTCTTCATCACCTTCTCTAACTTGGTATATAGGAATGTTTTCTTGTGCGCTTTGAAGCATAGTGTCAAAAGATTTGTTAAGAGCTTTATCTCTTTCAGCTGATTTTGTTTCAGACATTAACTGTTCTTCTTCCATTAACTTGTCATAGCTTTCTTTAGAATCAGCCAGCTGGATGTCTCTATCGTGAGAAATTTCGTCAATCCTTCCAACAACTCCTTGCAAATACGCTTGCCGAGAAGCAGATAGATCGCCAGTAAGCTCGTCTAAAGCGTTAGCACGAGCTTCGCCAACGGGCATTTTTAAGATTTTGGACAATTGAGCCCTATCTTCTTCCCCTACATAGCTTTGAGCCCTTTGGATTTGAGCTTCAATAGGTTTAATAAATTGCTCTTTAAACTTTGGATGCCTTTCCAGACTAGCCAAACTCAGCTCTTTACTAACCTCATCAAACTCAGATTTAAGTTTGTCATATCTCTCATCTGTAGAAGTTGCGTCTTTAAGCTCAGAAAGCTGGCTTGTTAAGCTTTCAATCTTAGACTTAGCCTCATCCCTCTCTTGCTTAATAAGTTTAAAGTCTTTTGCACTTCGAGACTCTTTAACGTCTTCAGTAGGAGGCACTTCCGCCTCTGACTCAACACTCGCCACTTCTTCTTGAACTGGCGGAGCTGGGTCATTTGACATAGCTTGTTTAAAAGCATCTGCCATACTTCCAATCTGCTTGTTTGTTTCCGGCAACAAGCCCGTTTTGCCTTGAACAGCTGCCGGATTAGCTTCAGCCGTAGTTTCTTCACTCATTGTTATTTGAACTAAATGTTGCTTCTGGTTCTTTTGGTCGCTCTGGTGCGGATTCGCCCAAAGCTTTCAAAATTTTTAAATTATATTCATATCCTTTTTGCATTCCGTGAGCGTAAGCGTAATCAGTTGCACTTGCTCCAAAAGCCAAAGGAATGCGAACTAAAGGCATTTCTTCTCGCATTACTTCCATCATTTCTTTGAAAGTTTGTTCTTCCATCAGCTTTCTAGCATTTGCTACAGCTGCCGCCGTCGTTGTCCATTCAGTTAGTGTCATATTTGTCTAGCTGTTCGCATACATTCAATTCTATTAGTTGTTGTAGTCACTTCGTGACTATAGTGAACAAGAGCCGCACTTTCCCAACCTTCACAACCGTATTGCTTGGCAAAAGGGGCAATATCAAATAAAAGTTTATGGTTCATTTTTTGCAGTATAACCATATCACTGGTGTGAGTTTGACCGTTTTGCTCTATAATTACATCTTCCACATTGCACGTTGAAAAACATAAGCAAGCACTTAAAAAGCCAGCTGCCGTTCCCCCTACCACTGAAGGTACTACAGCTCCTGTGTTTCCTTGTTCGTATAATCGAAGTTCTGATTGAGGATTTCTAGCTTCAAAACTATAGTTAACAACATCATAATCTGACATAAACCCGCCACCGTGAGCAGCAACTGCCATCCAGCGTTTGTAACAAGTCATTTCATATTTCTTGGGATTAATAGTTGGAAGTCGTTTTACTGAATCAATATACTCATCATACATTGGGTGCATTTCTGCGTCAGCAAGGCCAAGAATTATTGGACACCATCCCATTTTTGCCCAACTAGAACGCCAGTGCTGTATCATTGCTTGTTGCCCAGAAGCCTCTTCAACTTCTTCAATAGGCTCAAAGTAAGTAAAAACTTTATACACTATTCTCCTTTCTTTTTTTCACTTTCATTGGCTTCTGATTGCTTTTTGTGCCTCGACGGATTCTTAGCTGGTCAACAAGTGAACCGTCTTTGCATCGGTGAAATATTGAAGCCTCAAAATCCACCACAGCATCAACAACTTTTTGGTTAGGAAAGCTCGGAACAATTCCGCCGCTTTTAACAATTCTATTCATACCGTCAATTTCCCAAACATTCATTATTAAACTAGAATGCCTAGCGTTTTGAACACATCCGTCAGCCCCAGCTACGTCCCAAGCAAGTCCTTCCGGTGGAATCATCATACCAACTGAATACTCGTGAAGATTTGAAGGGTAAACAGCTACGCCATTTAGGTGCATTGATGTAGGACTAAATGCACCGTGGACAATATGCCCCATAAAAGGTTTACCACAAGCTTTGTAGTCGTCTACTATATCGTGCGCCCATTTTTCACGAATAGGAACAGCGTCAGGTTCCCAAAAGAAAAAAGGCTGTTTAAGATTGTTAATAATTTCCCAAGCAATAGTTTGAAAAGCGTAGTTTTGAGGGTTAGGCCAGCTGGGATTTCCCATCCACTGACCATACTTTAAGTGGTGAACTTTTTTAAAAGTATGACGTGAAACTTCATCTATTTTTTTAACCTCTTTTTCTGGAACGTCGGTGTCGTAAGCAAGTAGGACATCAAAAGGCAATGAGCCTTCAAGCTCGTGCGCCCAAGTGACATTTTTCCACGCGGATTTACAATCCTTTATGCAAAAAGGAATTACTAATAACATTTGTTGTCTCTATTGTTTTTATTTTGTTACAAACTTGCTGCTGCTTTTGCATCAGCTAAAGCCATTTCCTGTTGAGCTTTCATATTGCTGCGCTCAATCTCAGCTTGTAATGCGGCATCTTTACGAGCCTCATCCCTTTCCATTGCAGCTGCTTTCATTTGCTCATCTGCTGAAGGGCCAGCTGCTGCTTGCTGTTCAGCTGCCATAGCTGCCTCTTGTTGCTCTTGCATTTGCTGGGCAACTTGGTTAGCCACTTCATTAGCAAAACCAGAAAGCTCTTTTAGCTGTTCACTAAGCATTTTAACTTCAGACTTTCGGCCTTCGTCAGCTGCTAACTGCCCAATGTGTTCTTCAATATGCGGCAAAAGTATCCCAAAGAAATCAACAGCTGCGGCTGGGTTTCCACCTTGCTGTATTGCTTGAGCTACTTCACTTCCTTTAGATAAATGTGTTTGAGTGTGTAAAACGTGGTTTTGCGAATCAGTTATAATAACAGGATTACCAGTTTGCATTACAGCGTTTTCAATGTTTGCCTCTGCAATCTGATCTTTAGCATAAACATCCTGTTCGGGTTGAACCATATATCGACCTACCTGCTGTTGCCCAGCTAAAGCTGCAATATAATCACGAATTAGCGCGTCCCTTCCTGATTCTGGAAGCTGTCCGCTAATCTGCATTAAACCAGTAATTGTTTGAAGCCGTAAGAAAGCAGATCCTTGACCGTAATTCCTAGAAGCTTGAACATAGTCAAGATTTGTTAACGCCTCAATAGGAACCCCTCTAGCTTGAACTCTTTTTTGAAATTCAATTGCGTCTATGTCGGTAACACTTTTGCTGGAAGCCCTTCGGTATCTTTCTTCAAAAAATCTGTCAAGTTGCTGGTAGTATCGAGCAATTTGGGTCTTACCTAAAACGCTTGCTTGCTGAACAATGGCCTGAACCTCAGTGGCTGTTTTTGGATTCCCTTGTGGCTTATCAAGTCGCTGTCTGTATTGTGAAAGATTAGACTGCATAACGTTTTCCAGCTCCCGATCCATCGCCATAGGAGCATCTGCAATACCGCTAAACTGTCTCTGAACAACCTTGTAACCACTTGGAAGTATTGAGTACGGACCCATTTGGACAACGCTTACTTTTTGCGTTGCTTCAGGTGTTTCAGCTTGCAACTGCATCGAGCTGGCAGTTGAAGCTACATCAACCATATGACACTTCTGTCGGTTTTTCAGCTCAATAACTGGGTACATTTTTACACCCAAGCCTTTAACACTGTGATGCTGTCCGTCGCCTTTGTCATAATACATCGGATGCAAAACCTCTTCCCATTTGGAATATTTTCCAATGTATTTATATAAAAATTTCTGACCATCGTTTTCCTCAACGATGTAACAACTTATCCTTCCTTCTTGCTCGTCGCCTTTAGGATACTCTCTTACATAGACGTGAGCGCAATCAATCAAGCTGCACTGCGCCGAGTAATGAAGGTCGTTGTTCCGAATACGTTGCTGATGCCACTCCCAGTTGTTATGCCTCTGATACTCTTCCGGCCCTGAATTGATGATCGAATTACGGGTCGCTTCCACGTCCCAACCAACTTTGGTCGCTGATTTTGAGTCACGAATGTAGCCATAAAGTTCGTGGGCTTGGTAGCGTCTGCGAACAACTGCTACTTCCCAATCATTAGGATTGCTGCGTGTATTTTCTGGGATTAAAAGATCCCCAGCCTTGATTGCCCTAGCTCTCCAGCTGGTTGGGCTTTCAAAGGTTAAAGGGCCAAGCCCAAAAAGCACCATTTCGTGCTGAGAAAGCTGCATTGTGTAATCAAATTCACGATCTTTCTTTTGCAGACGATCAAACTCTTCAGTAATTATCCTAGAATAACTTGATCTTTCAGCTTCATTACCAATGTTTGTTTTTACGGTCGCATAGGTAGGTGTTTCAGAAAAAATGTCATAAAACGCCGTAAGTGCTATTGAAAAGAAAGCTTCAGCTTCTCTGAAATTAACATTTGTCCTATAAGATTGGCCTGTCCTTCTTAGCTGTGCAGCACTGTAAGGCGGGTTGCCATCAACAATTCCTTTTACCTTTGCCCTGACCCGACCTCTCTCCTCATCAGCTCTAACCAGCATTTTAACGAGATCAACTACAGCTTCTGGTGAAGAAAGCCGCGCCTCCGGTGGCGATCCGGCATCATCTATATTTTCTAAAGGCAGCGAGTTGCTGTTTGTCATATTTTTTTCCAACAAGTTGAAGGTAACTCTTCGTTCTCTTCTTTTTTAATTGTCTTTTGTAACGCTTTTAATGGCATCCAAACCTGCGCTGCGTTAAAGCAACCGCAATGCTTGCACGATTTTAACGCGCTGTCATACGGAGTTTGCCTGTTGCCTACTATAAAGTCTATAGCTTTACGAATTACACTTTTAGAGCATCCAGTGCATCCTTGAGGAACAATATTGTCTGTGCAAGTAGCACAAATTGCCGCACGCCTTTCTGCTTCACTTTGATCTGCACGCTTCATACCTGCTGAAACAAGAGTCCGAGTCAAACGAATAGCTAAATCTAAAGTTAAAGGCTTGCTGGCTGGAGGTTTAGGGTTAACTTCCTCGCAAAGCTCTGGCCGAGTCTTGCAGACATAAGCTTCAACTTCATCTTCAATGTTAAAAGGAATAGGTAAATTGTTTGCTTTGCGGTGTTGAATTACTTTAGCAAATAATTGATGCACGTTTGTTGAGCTTAAAGTTTGGCCTGTTTCTTTTTGATGGTAAATATAACCACCACCAGAAGGGACAATGCTTGTTTCTATTAGTTTTTTCATTTTACCAAACGTAAACCATATCAAAAGTGTCGTCCCAATCTTCCGGCAATATGTCGTATTGTTTTTTCATTAAGAAAACGTGTCGTGATAAACTGTGTCATACTCCCTAACCATCTTGTCCCAGCTGGTCAAACCGCCTGTTGCAGGTCTAGCCGTTGCGTAACCCCCTAATCTTCGAGCCATTTCAACAACAAGAGTAACAGCGTCAGCAAAATCAGGTGATTTACCAGTTCTAGCTTTCATTTCTACTTTCCTCTCAATAATTGTCATTCTTTTCTCGTCATCAAACATACGAGAACAGAACTCAATTACAGCATCGTGTTGCATTCCTCTTAACTGCTCGTTGATTACCCACTGCCGAACACTAAACCACAGCTCAGTTACTTTATTAGCATAGACATCACTGCTTTTGCGGTGATCTTCAGGTGAAACTGGTCGATCACTGGCTCTGCCTCCAAACTCTACACGTTGAATAGCTGGGCTCCAAGTTTTAGCCAAAATGTCACATAACCCCCCGCCCTCACCAGTGGCATCTACCGCTAAATGCTGTGGTAATACCTTATTTTCTTCGCAAATTTGCCTAACTCTTTTTGCAATCTGAAAATGAACAGGCTCTGAAGACTGGGCATCTATTTCTATTATTTCGTTCCGTTCCAGCTGGATTCCCATTTTTGCATTATCAAAATCGCCATACCTTCCCAGCTGGATAACGCATCGATCACCTCCGTTAAAAGCAGGATCTAATCCCGCAACCATATAGCTTTGTTTAACAAACACAGCTGGCAGCATTACTCGGTATTTTTCCACTAAACTCTCACTTAATACCGTTTTGCAAACCCCCTCTGGAGCCCACATACCACGAGTATATTTCCAAAACTTCGGACTGTCTTCACCGTCGTATTTCTGTGCCTGTCTAACTTGATCTTCATTAATCAGAAAGTCGTACTTTGTCTTACCTGCAAGCATATTAGGAGACTTCATACCATCGAACCTTACACAGACTCCTCGCTCAGTGTCCCATTCTTCGTCTTCAATACTAACAGAAGCCCATCCGTTCTTAGGGGTTGCAAACCTGCCGTGTTGGTCGAATTTGCTGTGAGGGTTTCCAATTGCTAAAAATTTAAACTCTCTAGTACCTTTCTGAAGGTTAGAGCAAGCTTCAAAAGCCGCTTCTGGCGTGTCGGTAGCTTCATCAACTATAACCATAGTTCGAGGGGAACGAATACCTTGTATGTTTGCGACCGCCTTAGATGTAGCTCCGTCTAGCACTGGTATAGCAAAAACAGCGTGTTTGTCGTCTCCTCTAATAGCTTGCAGTGTAGTCTTGCTATCTACCATATGAGCTGGAAATCCCCCTTTACAGCTGCGATGCAAGTCTTGGATAACAGGCCAAGCACGCTTGCGAATCATCTTGGCAGTTGTTGAGGTTAATATTACAGATGTCTGCAAAGGGGCAGCTAGAAAATAAACCATCGTGTAAAGACTGGCTGCGTAAGTTTTTCCACTAGCACCGCAACCAGACCAGCATACCCACTGGTTTTCACATAATGATTCGATTTGCTTGTCAAGCCAAGGGTTCCATATTAACCGAGGCCAGAGAAGGTTAGCTGCATTTTTAAAATGTTTAAAAGCCCCAAGTCCTCCCTTTTCTGGGGAGTGATTTATGCGAAATGCGTACAACTCTATCTCAATGTCATTTAGTTGCACGTCAAACGCTAGTCCATATTTGTGTTTAATCAAACCGTTTGACAGTTGAGCTTTAACCTATAGGTATAAAACCCTATGGGGTTTAATCCCTCACAATTTTAAATAACTGTCAAACGATGGCTGTAACTCTTAATAAAAATACTGACTGTTGCGAATCAACTTGCACTAACACAACAGTCAATGTAGCTGGGCCAACTGGTCCAGCTGGTGCAGCTGGCACAAACGGCACTAACGGGACTAACGGTGTAAACGCTTACGCATTTACTACAGCAGGATTTACTGTTCCATCTGTCGGCGCGGTTGTGTCTTTATCAGTAGATAACGCAACCCCTTGGGCAACCGGAATGATTATTTATGTTCAAGTTGCTGGGTACTACGAAGTAACAGGAACAAGCGGGGGAACTATTAATGCAAAAAATCTGGGGTACTCTGGAAACTCCGCGCCTTCAACTTCTATTGGGTCGCCTCGGTTAATTAGTGCAGCAGGAATCCAAGGAGCAGCTGGCTCGTCTGGCACAACATTTACTGGGTTTTCTAACGCTGGTGACATTATTACAAGAAACGCAAGCTCACAGACTGTTTTGTCGGTTGACTCGACTCCAGACACAACAAAAGCATTATTTCAACACGGATCAGGTAATAAGATTATTTGGAAAAAAGTAGCAGCAGCTGATCTGGACGGAAATATTAGTTTGACCTCTCAAGTTAGCGGAAGTCTGCCACTTGCAAACGTAGGAAACGGACTTACTTCAGCTGCTGCTGGTGATGTTCTTTATTGGACCGGAACAGCTTGGGCTAGGGTTGCAGCCCCAACTTCTGCTGAACAGTTGCTTGGGTACAACACAGGAACTAACGCGCCAAACTGGGTAAGCCCTAGTACATCAGGTCTTGTTTTTGCTAAAGGAACAGTTACGGCTAGTGGTTTAGGAGCAATTAGCGGAGTAACAGGCTCGGTGAATATAGGAGGCACAGCTACAAGTTCTAGTGGGGTTGATCGCTGGACATTAAATTTTGAAACAGCATCACAATCTACTGATTACACAGTTCTTCTTACGAACTCAAACAAAGATAAAGCTGACGAAGTTTTAAGGGTTTACGACAAGGCTACAACTGGATTTGAAGTGGCTCCTAACAGGTCTTTTTCAGGTGTTGGTGTAGGATTTATATACGACTTTGTTGTTTATCAGTAATGCCAGTAATAGACCAACAACGGATTAGCGATGGATTCCTGACATTGGAGCGCGGAATTGACGCTGGTAAATCACCTAACTTGCTGCCTCGCAACCAAGCTTCATTCGCTGTGAACGCAACAATGCGAGGTGGGTATGTTAAGACTCGTCCCGCATTTAATAATATTCCTTTAGTATTTACTGCAGATGAACAGGCTGACGCAGAAGCTATGCAGTCCAATTTTAAGACTGGAAAGTTTCAAGGGTCATACACTTACCAATATGGTAATAAAACTTTTCTTATCTGTGGTGTCGGAGGTTATATTTATCGTGTAGACCCAAAAAACGGAGAAGTGGTAGATATTACCCCCAAGAAAAACAACGCAGCTGACATTAACCCTCCAGATATTCCGTACTTTTTCTTTCAGCAAGCTGAAGAATATCTTGTTATTCAAGACGGGATTAGCTTACCAATCATATTTAACGGGGCTTCTTCTAGGAGGTCAGACCTAAAAATCAACGAAGTGCCAGTTGGCACAGCTATGTCCTATGGAAACGGTCGCTTGTGGGTAGCTAGAGGTAGGGAATTTGTTGCTGGCGATATTGTTGGTGGCCCAACAAGTGTAATACAATTTACTGAAAACACTTACATAGCTGAAGGGGGTGCATTTGCTGTTCCTCTTAATACTGGAGATATTACTGCCCTAAAATTTATAAGCCAACCTGACAGCTCACTTGGGCAAGGTGAGCTTCTGGTTCACACGGTTAAAGCTGTGTTTGCTGTAAATGTTCCAACCAGTCGGGATGATTGGAAAAAAGTTAATTTCCCTACTGTTAGGATTGTTGCAATTAATTACGGATCAGTCAGCGACAGAAGTTGCGCTTTGGTTAATGGGGATATGTTCTACCGAGCCCCTGACGGAATTCGTAGCTACATATCAAGCCGTAGAGAGTGGAAGGAATATGGTCAAGTTCCTGTGAGTAGGGAAATATCAAGAATCCTAAACTCAGAACGTTTGACAAGTGTAACCCAGCTAACTAGCTCGGTGCTGTTTGATAACAGGCTATTAACTACGGTTACTCCAAACACAAACAGCAACCAAGGAATATTTTTTAAAGGGCTTGCAGTTCTGGATTTTGACCTAGTAGGAGGTAATGGACAAAAAAGCCCAGCGGCTTGGGAGGGTCTTTGGACTGGCTTGAATTTTTTACAACTATTAAACGCAGAGATTAACCAAGAAGAGCGGTGCTTTTCTTTTGTTTTGGATGGGAATTGCCGAATACAGCTTTACGAGATAACAAAAGACGGTAAAAAAGATAATAATAAAACTTCCATAGAATGCTACGTCGAAACTTCTAGTTATTCTTTTGAAAATCCTTTTGAATTGAAGCGTCTTGAGTACGGTGAAATGTGGATTGACCAATTGGAAGGTGAGGTTGATTTTAATATTAAATTTAAACCAAACCAATACCCCGCTTGGGTTGATTGGATCGAGTTTACTGAATGTTCAAAAACAGAGAATTGCGATCCCCTAGCTGGTAGCTGCTTAACTTTACTAAATTACAAACCGCAATACAGATCAAGAAGAAGGTTGCCTCAACCAGCTGATGTTTGTGAATCTATAAACGGAGCCCCAATGCGTAACGGATATGAAATATCTGCAAGAATTGGCTGGACTGGTCAGGCTAGGATTAAAGGGTTTAGATTGCACGCTTATCCAGTTATTGAAGAACCTTACGGAGACTGCGCCGAGTTTGGTGCTTGCTCTTAAATTTTATGACATACAAAGAACTAATTATTAGCTGCACGACAACCAACGCCAATAACCCTTACAATTACGCTATTGGTAACGTATGCAATGGAACCATTAGCTACACTACCGCTACAAGTTAAAACTTATGCCTACAAATCAATCAGTTACTTTAGTTAAAGGGACCGTTCCAGATGGAACGTGTTTTAATTCCGTCTCCGACCTTTACAACACGTTTGTTGACCTAACCACAGCTTATGTCGATGGAGCTTATTCCTTGTTTAATTACGGAGCAACCGAGCCATCACCATCAGATCGAGATAAACCTTGGATTAAAACGGGAAGCTCGTCTGAACCAGAAAGAATGTATACTTTTTATAACGGTGCGTGGAGTAGTTTGCACCCTGTTCCATCTGACAGCAGTGAGAGAAGAATGTGGGTTGGTAGCGTAACTGACTTAGCTACATATGACGGAGGAAACTCAACTGAAGGGGCAATGTGGGAAGTAGACACAGCATTGCAAGATAGATTTCCTATTGGAGTCGGCGACACCGCAACTAGCGTTAAAAACACGGGAGGGGAAAAAGAAACAACTCTCGAAGAAAAAAACCTTCCTCCTCACTCTCACGAATTAAACTTTACAAATCGAGCGTACGGAAACGGATCACAGCATACCGGAGAAGGTTCTTTTATAGCTGGTCCTGAAATTGCAAACGGAATGATTACAGCTGGCTCCGGTCAAAAATCTGAACCAGTCACAAATTTACCCCCTTATTACGGTGTCTACTTTATTAAACGCACTAGCCGTAAGTATTACATAGCCTAATGAAAGTTACTCTAGGAGACGCTAAAAGCAGAATTGCAAAGCATTTAAACCTTTGTGCTACTGACTCTCGTACTACGGAGTACATCAACGAAGCTCAACGCAGACTAATTGAAAGCGGCAAGTGGAAAGGTACTTACGGCAAGTTTACAATTTGCGTTACAGATGGGTGTATTGCTTGGCCAAGGCAGATTGAAACAATTGAAACAGTAGCGTTAAACCAAAATGTTGGAACGGTTAGAAATGACTGGTTTGAATTTGTTGAAAGTGGTTATGGACTTTTAGACAATAAAGATAACGTAGGATA
>Ga0115012_10001438_pt1 | contig 13853 bp, 8 predicted proteins | sample TroAtlMetagenome_FD_88706 | JGI IMG/M metagenome (GOLD analysis project Ga0115012, IMG submission 88706) | Marine eukaryotic phytoplankton communities from Atlantic Ocean - Tropical Atlantic ANT10 Metagenome | ecosystem: Environmental > Aquatic > Marine > Oceanic | place: Tropical Atlantic Ocean...
CCCACCTGCCATTTTTGCAAGAGTTACCGCATTATCCGCTATTTTACCTGTTGTAACATTTAAGTCTGTTATCTTGACTGTTGTAATCGCGTTTGTTGCTAAGTCATCTGCTACGATTGTACCATTTACTATCTTTGCTGATGTTACTGTGTTATCGCCCGGTGTAAGTGCGTCCGAATTGATAAGTAAGTTTGTAGGACGATAAGGGTAAACAAAAATAACACTTGAACTCTCAACATATACTATTGGTTGAGATATTGTGGGTTCTGTCGTTACTAACCCTCCCGCTGAAGAAGAACTTAAGTAGTACCATTGTCCAACTGTCAGTCCGTGCGAAGATATCTCAAACCTTCCTGACTGTGCGACTGTAAAAGTATTTGTAGCCGCTTCAGTTACTATACCAAGTGCTAAAGTTGATGCATCATTTGCTTGTGCTTTTACCCATGTTGAACCATTATGGCGAATGGCATCTTTTGCTACGAACCCGTGACTATTCTGAGTTACCTCTGTAGTAGAGCCTCCTGCCCCACCTCCGCCAATTTCGATTATATTATTCGCATTGTCACGAACATATAATTTTTTATCAGCGGTGTTTATTGCAATTTCACCCTCTACTATGTCCGAAGTAGAGGGAGCACCTGCCGTAAACTTCCGCTTTGGCTTAATTACCATTGCCATTGCTATCTCCTATTAAGAATAAGTTCCGCCATCTATAGCGTTTGACCATGAAATCGTATCTGATGATGCCGTATATAATAACATTTTATCTGTTGAGCCTCCACCATCTACAGCTGTTAGTACGTTTGCTGTATTTGCAGCCAGTATAGAACCTTTTGCAATTGCTGAAAGTCCTGTTCCACCATCTCCAACTGCTAGGTCTGTAATACCTGTAATTGTTCCTCCTGTAATATCTACAGCAGAACTCTCAATATTTGCTATAAGTGTTGCTACAGAGTAGCCCGTTCCCGAAGTATTTACAGTTGTTGTTGGAGCTGCTTGGTTATCTTTAAAAAGTTTCCATTTCTCATCTGTTGCATCTCGGAAAAGACCTGAATATTCATCTTGTGACCCTGAGGTGTCGTATAAACCATAAAAACCAATATCAATTGCATCAGATGAATTATTGCCTGTTGCAAGTGCAAGCATTGAGTCCGCAACATTAACAGTAGTAGAGGACACAGTAGTAGTTGTACCTGATACAGTAAGATTTCCTGATATTGTTACATTAGTAGGAAATCCAATGTTAATTTTATTGTCAGATACAGTAGTTTCAATTTCATTCGCTGTACCTTCAAAAGTAAGAGTATCACTACCAACTGTAACGTTATCATTTGATCCGCTATCCGCAGCAATAGTAAGAGTAGAAGATACTGCAGCAAAAGATAAGTTTCCAGACCCGTCTGTAGTTAAAAACTGTCCGTTGGAGACAGTTCCTGGAAGAGTATATGTTATATCACTAGCAATACTTGCGGGAGCCAAGAGCTTAATTGAGTTAGTGCCATTGGAAGAAGCCTCAAATAGTTCAACGCTTCCTGCATTGTTTGAGTTTCCTATTTTAAGGGCATCAATTTTTAAATTTGAGTCTGCAAGAATCGCACTACTCGCAGTAAGTGTTCCTGCGGTATGGTCGAGCATATCCATAAAGATAGACCCGCCAATAATCTCAGGGGTGTTTCCACCACCATTGACATGACCAATAGCAAGACGCTTTCCATAAGTACCACCAGATCCATACGCATAAAACAGCTCTCCTTGTTCTACAGAACTATCTTTACCCGTACCTGTAGTACGTTTGATTTGAATTGTTTGAGCCATTTATAACTCCGAATATCCTAATAGGATCCTGCGTCTATTGTGTCTGAGTCAGCTGATATGTTTCCAACCATTATTGGAACCCATGCAAAGACCCCAGAACTCGTTTCTCTATAGACTTTTAATTGATCGTCATCTGTATCATACCAGGTATCCCCCTCTGACACAGTTGAGCCAGACGGAGCAGATGTACCACGAAAATTTTGATCTGCCAACCCCTGTAAAACTGTTTGTAAATTTGTGGAAGCAATGGTATTATAAGGAGTAACAGTTACATTATTCGCTGTAATTTGCCCAGGTACTTCAAAGGGTATAGCTAAAGTATATGCTTGTACTTCGGTTACGTCATCCGTGAGGGTGATAGTGACAGTATCTCCAGAAGCGGAAACTTCTGTAACACTCTCCGTAACTTCCAAAGTAGTTTGTCCGCTCATCTAGTTACCTCAGGTGTAATAGTTGCTGTTCCTTGTATTATTCTTTTCACTATAGAATCGCCTGAAGTATAGATTTCTAAGTCGTAAACATACTCTCCTGCTGAAATGCCCGAAGAAGTTGCTGCAGGTAACTGCATTTTTAATGCTCCTTCGGAAGCATTTGTCTTTGTAACAGTAAAGGATGCAGAAGCAGAGCTAGCATCCACAGACGTACGCAGCTGTGCCCGACCTGTGTAATTAGTCAGATTTAGAGCTGTTCCTGCTTGCTTAATCACCAAGTCCAACGCAAAGTCGGAGCCTTGATCGATTACTAAGTTATATGTTCCCGCACTCATGTATTTTCTCCATTTTGAAATTATATCTCAAAGGACCTGCTTAGTCAAGTTTTATTTTTTGGGTGGTTATTATGTTAGCTTACCGATTCGTACTCTTTCAGTACCGTCATCGGTAATCGTTATTCTGTTGTTTGCGGAGTCTAAAGTAAGATTGTCAGTACCAACCACTCCTCTGATCGTAGTTGAAGTTATTTCCCAACCTCCTACTTCTCCGTCTGTTTTATTACTACTATTTGTTTGTAAAACTGTGGACGAGATAGAGCCGTCTTTAGTTATCTTAAAGGTAGAGGCTCCCGTCTTGTCCCTTATTTCAAGAACAGAATCACTATCGTTCAATGACGTAGTAACTAATTCTAATCTTGTTCCTCCTCCTGTTGTTCCTCCTGTTGTTCCGAAAGTTGCGGATTCTATTCTTCCAGTTTTAATGCTACCCCCATCTATCGTTGTGACAGCAGTTCCTCCCGGTAGATTGAACTGGTTAGTTCCATTGTTAAAAGTTACCACACCTGAAAAAACCGTGTGCGCAACAGCAGCAGTTATAGTTGCTGAAACAGTATTTGAAGTGGTTCCTGCGCTTGAATCCGTGTACGAGTATCTTGCCGTCCAATAATAGTCACTACTAGTTATATCTACTATATAAGCCTGATTACTATAACCTCCTGCTGCGGTGGCCTGTGGCTGTAATCCTGTACTTAAATTTCCCGTTATTGTTCCAGAAGTAAAATTATAGGTTGCCGTTCCTCCAGATGCAAAAGGATTAGTAGAGTTAGTAGTACGGAAATAAATATATCCTTGAACACTTCTTTTTCCTTCAGCTCCATCGTCTCCATCGTCTCCTACCGTGCCATCCTGCACTTTTGCAATTCTAAATGTCTTACTTTTTGCGTTGCTTTGATCGGAAGACTCCCTTACTGCAACCGTGAACTCAAGAGGAGACTTATCCCCCATAGCTATAGTAGTGCTTCCATTATGTATTTGTTTAGTTAGCGTCTGCCCACTTACTCCAGTTGTACTAAACCCTCCATCGGCACTTGTGCTTACACCGGAGAAGCCTCCTCCAGTTACTTGAAACTCTGGAGCTGTATAAGCAGTTGCATCCGCAGTTATAGTAATCGCAGCATTGTTCTGTAACGACCCCGCTGCATTATAGTTTAATATTGTTATATTTGAATCAACTATAAGTGCTCGTAGTCCTGTAAGCAATACATCTTCTATCCAATTTATAGGAGTATGAGTATAGTTACTACCATCTCTACTTACTCTTGCTATAAGAGCATCATTTGCAGTATCATTTCGCAAAGTATTTCTTGCAATAGCTTTCGCCTCATCAACACTAGTAATTGTAGAATCTGTATGATTTAGTCTTCTGTCTACATATAGAGTATCATCGTCTTGTATAAAAGCTACTTGTGCACCCACATACTTATTCGAATCGTATTTTATTCGAATTATATCTCCTATCTGAAATCTTGATAGAAAAGCGGTGGTTCCTTCACTCTTAATAACTTTATTAGTTCTAGGAGCAACGGTTACTCTTGCGTCCGCATTATTGGTGCAGTCTGTCCAGTCGTTTTCTGCGTCTGCTGCATATTGTGTTAAGTCTCTCCAGTATCCTTGAGACGTGTTCTCAAAATCTGCGGCAACAGGAGCAGCTAGTTTGAAGTAATCTGTGGTTGCATCTGCATCAAAATATATATAGCCGCGATCCCCCGAGGAAAGAGCAGTTAGACTTTGTTGGTGTGTTGCAGCCGTTCCTGTGTTAGCATTATCTACTACTGTGCCTGGAGCTCCTGGAGATTGCATTGCCCAGTCAGCTTTATTCATAGACCATGTGCTAGTATCGGAGGACATTTTAGTATTTGATCTTATACCTAGAGGAACTCCCTGTGTTGATCTAGAACAAGATACTTTGAACTTATCCTTTACGTCTATTACCTGCCATTTTATTTCAGATCTTCTACCCTCTTTTGAAATAGTTTGTACCCCAAAGTTAAAAATACCGTCTGGGACATCGTTAAATCTCATCAATCTCCTAGAGGCATTTGTAATATCAATTAAATCAGTTCCATCAGGTAATTTTGGTTCTATATGGAGTACGAAAGATCGTAGGTGCTCATACTCTGTACCATCAGAGTTTATAGGAGTTTCCCACATAACTTGTAATTCTTGATTCTGCTGTTTGTGCCTAGGGGTTTCAAATACATATACTGCTTCAGGTTGCGGAACTAGAGCAGGTTCTGGTCGATTAACAGGGTCTTCTATTGCTATTCTTGTATCTTTATCAATTGCATCGAACTTGCTGTTATAGAACTCTACCGCATGTATTTCAAAGTTATCATCTTTATCTTGTTTTATGCCTAAAATTTTGTATTCTTTGTAAGAGGGTAGGGTGTCTCTATTTTTGAAAGTCTCTTTAATACCCCACACAGTAGAAGAAGGAATAGTACCTGAAAAAGCACTAGAAATTGCTATCTGAGTTACTCCATTAACAACTGATACATTAGAGGAAGTAAAAGACTTAGTCTCAACAGAAGTAGAGTTTCTGAACTCCACTATCATATCGTTTCCGTTATCGTCTTGTATATTTAAAATTTTTGTTTTTACTTGTTCATCCGAGTCACTGTTCGTTATAAGCTGTGTTGAGGTTCCTGCAATCTTTCCGTAAGTGACAGTATCCCCTCTATTGTAAGTATATGCGGTTCCCCCATGAGTTACAGTTACAGAAGCGTCTTGCTGAAGAACTACTGTACGTTTCATAACTACTAACGTTAAAGCATATGAGTAATCAGACCCGGACTGAAAAGTAAATGTTTCTGTAGCTCCTCCATCCACCTGTGCCTCGGAAGAGATGGACGCAATATCCCTATCTAGTGTGATTGCAGAGTTTGAAGAAGCAGATATTCTTCCACTAAAATTGACTCCTGAAGTTGCTTTACTTTGTACATTTACCACGTCTCCCGGCTGTAAAAAACTGGCATTGACAGAAGTTTTAAATGTAGCAATTTCTGTTTGATTTATTGCTGTCCATGCTTTCCATCTTCCGAATCTTATTGCCTGTCCTTCAGAAGTGCATCCGAAAGCAACCGCTTTCCTACGAAGTATTCTTCCTGTCTCAATTATATTATCCCTGTCTTCTATTATTAAGGGTTCTTGCTTATATGCCGATAAGGGATTATTCCAAACTACAGTAATTTGATTAGCTCTGCTTTTACTAGCGGTATTCTGGGTTACGAGTGTACCTTCGAGTATGTTTGATTCTGAAAAGTTATAGATAGGAGTTGCAGGAGCATCCTGTATTGTTGACATCTGCCCGTCCATCCAATACAACATACCTCTAAAAATAGTTGCCATATCTTTGAGAACTTTATAGGCTTCTGTGGCTTTAGTAAGATATAAATTTGCAGTAAAACGAGGCTCGGTTCCTCCGTCTCTTGTGGGAACTAACTCATCACAATACTTTGCAATCTTATAAAGTTGAAACTTATTTATATCAGCTTGGGTTAAAAAATCGCCTAGACCATATCTATTATTTATAAGAATATCATAAAATATCCATGCAGGGTTATCAGTATAGTACGTTCCTATTCCAAGGCTGCTAGAGTTACTGGTGCCTTCATCGCTGAATTCTCCGTTCCATAATCCTGTATAAGTTGCTACTCCCGTTGCTGATAAGTGACGAGGAGTATAGTTTGAGGGGATTTTTACTTTCATCCCTCTCACATGATACGCTCGCTTAGGGGGCGAAGTAAAACTTTTTGAGCTAAATCTTACCGAAGCCATAGCAGAGTAAGGGTGCTCAAGTTTTTCGTCAATAATTGCTATAACTTGATTTATTTTTACATTGTCCATTACGGCACTTATTCCAGAAGTTTGACCTTGAATAATATATCCTGCACCATTTAGTCTTCCTGTATGGTTATTACTATTACTTTGTCCATCTGGAGTAAGACGAGTAACTTGTAGCCTCATGTCTTTTATGTCTAAAAAAGTATTTACAGGTATTTCAACGGTATAAGTAATAGCAGTTTTTTGTACCCCAAACCATTTTTGATATTTAAACGCTCCCCCTGTAAGGTCCTTCCAGTCCGTAGGATTAGCTCCTCCGCTTTCAGATCCTTGCAGTTCTATATTAAAAGCAGCTCCTGACTGTAGATCTTCACCCTCTTCGTCCATTGCATAATGACCCCCTGGGAACTCAAAATTTATTTTTATACGATCAATTTCATTGATTTGTGCGCTTGTAAAAGAGGTACTAAATACTATTACTTTTTGTACCATTCCGGTAGGCAGAGAGGAAAGATCAGGGTACCCCGAAGGAATACTTGTAGGGTAGCTGTTTGTATTATCGAAATTATCACCTTGATTGCCTGTTAGAGATACGGGAAAAGAGGCGGTTCCCTGTCCTGCTATCTGATAGAAAGGTTCCTGAATACGGTTTCCGACACGAAACTCAAGAGAAGATCCAGGGTACTTTTGTGAACCATCGGGGGTTCCTCCAGTAGTACTTGATCCTTTTATTGTTATCTCAGATCCTAAAGTAAATTCTTTATCAGTAACGGCAAGAGCATCGCTGTTTTTTGGTATATAAATAACATTATTACTGCTAATTGTCCTAATCTCTACCTTTATAGCTCTATCTATGAATACTTCTCCATAAACTTCATTAGTATCGTCTGCGTATACGTCATTCTCTTCGATTCCAATAGTAGCAATAGTAGAAATAGGTTTAAAAATAGCACGTTTTGTAGAGCCTGAGTTTAATTGGGAGCTATAACCTGTATCATGTGTAGAAATTAAATCTCCTTTTATAATCTGCCCACTAGGTAACTTAACTCTAATTATTGGTTTTAAGTTGAATAATACTCCACCCCGCTGGGCACTCTTAAAACTTTGAGCAAAAAAGGTAGTTTCCGCAAAAGGGGAGGTGCTGGCTACGGCACACAATCTTATGTCCCCTATTGACGAAACACCAGCACTTGAGTGTGTCTTTTTAGTTATTCTTTCTATTTTTACTTTTGCAGAAGAAGTTGAATGAACCGTAAGCCAACGATAAACATATTCATTAGTATAAGTTTCTGTTAGATTGTTAAAATATGCGGTATTTCCTGCTCTATCTTTAAGGGAGGCTGTAACGGGTTGATTAAAAGAAGAGGCGGCGGCAAAAGTTATAGTATGAGGCTCCCCTGTCTCTTCTGCTTTAGCACCTTCTACAAGAACTCTATTTATATCAGACAGCTGATCACCTGCTAGATAAACGGACGCTTCCCCATTTACCAAGCCTTCTATTGGGCCTTCTGAAATTAAATCTGTAATAGAAACTTCTTGAATATCCGAGCCAGTTATAGACGCTAGAGTAGCGTCATCATACCCAGGAGTTCCTGGCATAGGAGTATTGGGATCCCAATAAAACATTGACATTATTCGGCACTCGCAGGATAACGAATAATATTTCCTTCTTTATCCCCTGAGATAGCATAAGAGCCCCCTCCATTTTCAGAAGACATTAAGCCCTCTGTTGTGTTTCTTAAATCGAAAGTAACTGCCTTGCCCGGGACTCTTAACTCCCCGTACAATACAGGAACAGGAGCCCCTTCAGGAATAGATTGTTCAGCTCCTTGAAATATGTATCCTTCTTTTTGGTCCTCTTGATTATCCGTTGCCGGATCTGGCATCATAAGATCCATTATTCCCGACATAGCTATCATCATACCAGCGCCCACCATAGCATAGAGGGCAAACCCAGTTAAGCCAAATGTAACTACTGCTAGGTATACCATGATAGCTCCTATTATTACTTTGAAAATTCCTTTTGCTCCTACTGGGACAGGAGTAATAATAATATCCCCTTTGTCTAAGGGTAGTAAACATTCTTTTTCATCTGTTATATATTCATCTGCAATTTGAATTTTAAAACCTATCTGGGTTTCATTCTTATCTATCAGATATTTTTTTAGCCCCTCATGGTTTGCATCAAGGTATTGCAGAACTTCTTGGACACTACTAGCTGCCACTTCTACAACCTTTCCGAATTTTTCTCCCATGTCTCCTGCTAAGTATAACTTACGCAACATATCTATAACCTCCTACCAGGTGTTGGTACCAAAAAGGATACAAGTTTTCCCTACATGAGAGTCTATTGACTGCATGATGGTAAAAAATATCATTTCCAATATATACCCCACAATGATTGTTTGTTTCTTCTTGCACTCTAAATATGAGTACATCATTTTCTTTTAAATCTGCTAAATCTATCTCTTCGTGCTTCCAGTTTTTTATTACTTCTGGACAGAAATAATCTAATCCTTTATTATACCAGTTATCTTCAAACATAGCTCTTTTAGGTAAGACTATATTTTTAGAAAGTAAATAATCTCTCATAGCCTCAAAACAGTCCCTAATACCGAACTTATACTCTCTGCCAAATAAATCTGTTGTATTCTTCTCGGGCTCAACCACGGTCAGGTCCATATTAGGGTAGCTAAATATATAATAAGGGATTCCCATAGTATTGCAAGCTTCTATATCTGTTTTTCCTGGGGTTGAACTGTCTCCTATATGATTATGTACTATTCCTACAATATCTGTTGTTAGAAATAATTTGAAGTATTCTTCAGAATCCATAAGAAAATCATCATTATGTTTTGCTATATTTGTAACTGGAAACCATCTTTTCTTACCTTTTATAACGGTAATAAGACCACAGCCTTCCCTTGGATACTCTTTATCAAAATGTTCTTTTATTTCTGTATATAAATCCATTATATTTTTCTACTGCCCGGGAATCCACCATAAGGAAGAGATTGAATCGTATCTAAATCTACAAGCGGAATTGTATTTTGATTTGCGTTTGCACTCCCCGTTATATTTTTGGCTTGGTAACGTAATTTACAAGAAGACAATAATTTTCCACATTGATCTCCTCTAGTCCAATAATTAGAAGGAGTTGTAGGAGTAATACTGTTATTTGCTAAAGTTACTCTATAGACTGTAGAAGTTGATGTAAAATCAAAACTTGCGTCTGCTACAGTTCCTGCATTATTTACTGGGTGAACAACATAGTCACTTCTCATGCTGTCCGTGGCATGAGGGGAAAAAGTGGTTCCTGCGACATAAGGTACGTACACTCTAACTTGTTGCCAAGCACTATTAGATATAGAGGGTATAGTAGTATTTGAAGCGGTTTCAGATCTCCAATAAGTATAACCACCTGATCCGTCTGATAAAGCAACTAAAGCGTTTATAGCAAAAGAAGTGCTTGTATCCCCTGGGTGTGTTTTGCCGGATTGTATAGTATTATTTGCATTATGTATTACATATTTCCAAACTATTGGCTCATCAAGATCCGTAAAATAAACATAATATTTTCTTTCAGTACCATCGTCGTCTACCGATATCTCTCCATTTGGTCTCCAAGAACACGCCCCGCTAGGAGTGGAGAAAGATAAACCTTGGTATGCCCAAGGGCAGTATTTTCCTATAATTTGTCTCCCAGGTAGTTGTATTCCTTGAAGATCAAAGGGGTTTGCAAGCTCAAAGACAACTACTTGATCCGTGCGTTGTTTGATAGAGTCCATTATATAAGTTCTTTTAGGGTACTCAACTATTGCTTTAGTGCTTATACTTGTGGGGTCTAAAGTTAAATACTTTTCTAAAGTTTGTCTTTTAACTATTCGTTTCCCTATTAGCTTATTCATAGAGAACTCTGATAATCCTGTAGAGCCCCCGTCGTCTGCATTTTGAAAAACGGAGGAAGTTCTAAGAATGCTCTCTACATTCCCTACTGCAAGAGTGGGTCTAGCAGATGCTCCGTCTGACTTTATTTCAAAATCGGACATTTCCATAGGAAGTGCGTAATATATGTTTCCATCAAACACTACAGGAGAATAATCTGTATCTAGCACCCCTGGCCCCGTTATAGCCATTCCCACGTGCAAACTACTAGAATTGTTTAATATGAGTGTATTATTGGAGGGGTCTCCCCCAGCAACAGTTTTTGTAACAGAAACTGCACTACCCGCAGTATCCAGACCTTTAAAAGTAAGATCAGTTCCTACAGTTATAGACTGAGAACTGTTCGTTGTAATAGTGGTTCCGTCTATCTTAGATATTCTAACAGCTGACGATAAGCCTGGGTGAAAGTAAAGAGTTGTGTCAGGCTCGTACTCTAATTCAAATAAAGAGACTAGACCACTGGTTATTTCTAGTGCTTGTGTGTCTGCTGCTAATAAGTTTGGATTGCTCATACATATATTCTTTTAAATTGTGCGGATACATTATAATGGTTTGCATTTGCATAACTAAGCGACCAATTAGTACATACCACTTTTATAGTTGTTACTGGATTTCCAGAACTATCATTTGTGGAGCTATTTGCATTAGGAATGGTGAAATCAAAACTTGATACTCCTCCTTTGTCGTCAAAAAACTTTACTATATCATCTGCTACCGTTCTCTCTCTGTTTTTTAGAGTGATTCTATAGCTTTCTTCAATGTGATTTATCCCTTTGACGGCACGCTGTTCATACCCGTCACCAAATCTTGAAACTCTTACTTTTGGCTTAGAGTTTCTTGTAAGATCATTATCTGGACGAATTGTTGCTGTCGTTATATCTGTACCAGAGATTTGAAATCCAATATCAGGCATTAGGCTACTCCATAAGGACTAAGAATTCCACCATTTCGTTTTTGGTTTACTAGTTCTTCTTGTACTATCATAGCAACTCTCTCCCCGAGCTGAGCTAACTCTTGACTATCCCCTTCTGTTTCGGAGGAAGCGTTGCCGTCTTTATCCATATTTATAGTAACTCCTACATTATTTGTTTGCATTCCACCACCACCTTGTCCTGGAGGCATTGATACAGGAATACTCCTACCATCAGGAAGAGGTACAACAGCTTCATTTCCATGTAGTACAGCAGGGTATCCAGATCTAGGGCCTCTTGAGATTCCCCCAGCTGCGTATCCTGGAATAATACCATTTTTACCAGGAGTTGCTTGTGCTGCTGTATTTAGGGCGAGTGCTTTTGTATTTAGGGCGAGGTTTGTGGTGTTTAAATTTGTCTCTACGCTTTCCTTAACCCCCATTAGTTTATCTTTTAAGAGTTTTAATTTTCCAAAAATAGTCTGTGCCTGAGTAACTACAGTCATTACAGCCATTACTTTTTGAACTGCTTGAGCTGCTTTACTATTTCCTGCTAAGGAAGCGACTGCTAGTCCTAGGCCTGACACCATTTTTGCAGTTTCGCCTGTTAATTTCCCCATTACTCCTTTTAACCCTTCTTTTTCTCCTCCTTCTCCTCCTGGTACTTCTCCGTCACCTCCACCTTCACTTCCATTTCCACCTCCACCAAATGTAGCAAGGGCTGCGTTTCCTTCACCTTCAGCACCAGGTGCCCCAAGTGCCGTAGGATCTTCACCCCTAAGTTTGAGTATAGTATCTTCGGAAAGGGTAACAATATTACCTTTGAGTCCCTCCCCTGTACCATCAGCAGCATAAGAGGATGCATATGTTCCTGGGTTGTCCATAGCACTTTGTATTTGGGCATTAGTGAGCGCACCAGGAGGTCCGTCGTCAGCCCCGGGAACGCCCGGTGTATCACCACCACCCGTGCATGAGGGGCAAGCGTCTTTTATAGCCTGGGCAAATTTCTTTGCTGATTCATCCATCGCCTCTACTATTGCGGTTGCGGTTGTGGCTGCACCGTCTGTATGTGCTGTTTTTAGTTTTAATGCTCCTGCAGCATACTGGTCTTGCATAGCTTTGGCTTGTTTTTGTTCGTCTGTCTCCATGCCGAGAAAATTCATAATACCTGTGGTAGCTTTCTTTGAAAAAGCGTCTATCATAGACCCTGCTACTTGTTTTCCAATTCCTAAAAGGGCGTCTTTTATACTGCTTTCTTCACCTTTTAGTATTTTAGAGATAGCACTTGACATTCCCGTTTCAAAAGCTTGCTTTCCTGCATCCATTATTTTAAATACAAGAGTTTCTTGTTCTAAAAGAAGTTCATTCTGCTGAATCAGTTGTTCTTTTTGCAGCCTATATGCCTCTACTTTTGTGTCAGCAACATTTTCTGCTTCTTCTTCTGCCAGATGTATTTGTAGATTTATATTCTGTATCTGTCTTATATTATCAAGTCTTTTCTTCGCTAGTGTTAGCTGTTCTTTTTGCAAGGCAGTTGCACCATGGAGAGCTGCATTAAATATTGTCTGATCTTTAATTCTTTGGTTTGCAATTCGTATTTCCGCATCCTCTATCTTTTCTAAAACGTCTAATTTCTTTTGTAAGGCAATAACTTCCGCCTTTGACTCTGCTACTGCCTTTGTATCTTCAGATACCTTCTGTAGTTTTATTTGGGTTTTTATTTGATCTTCTATGAGTTTCTGTAACGAGGATACAGAAGTAGAATATTTAGTAATCCCATTGATTGCTTGTGTGTACTGTTTTTGTAGTTCTTTTTCCTGTGTTTTAAGATGCTGTGCTAATTTTCCTGTCTCTTCAAACTTTTTGCCAAGTTTGCCTATATTATTGATTTGTTCCTGGGTTATAGGCAAGCCACTCTCCGCAGCTTTTCGAAGTTCAATAAGAGCATCTAAATACTTCTGTTGTGAAGGTCCTCGCTCCTTAAGATTTTGAAGATATTCTATTACTGCACTTGTATTGAGTCGTATGGAGTCAGCTGTCTCCTTATTTGCTTCTTCCACAAGATTTAATCCTGCGTTATAGGTAGTCAACTCATCCTGTTGTTTTTTCAAAGTTTGTAGTTGTGTTTCCTGCTCTTTCCCAAATATACTCGTATCTGGTCCATCTCCCAAGTATTTGTCCCACGTGTTAACAGCCCAAGGAAGTAGCCTACTACTTTGTAGCAACCCTCCTCCTCTTGATTCCATAGCCATGGAGTCTTTTTGTTTTTGTTCTAGTTCCGCTATTGTTTTAAGTCTTTCCTTTTCAGTAGCTATAAGTCTTTTCTGAGTTTTTTGAGCTTGTGTATTTTCGTCTTTAAAATCACGCATTGCTTGAGCAGCAGTTGTTATACTTCCTGTTATATTTGAAAAGAAGTTTCCTTGCGCTATTAGAGAGTCAAAACCAGCCCCTTCACTTCCTGCTAGCTTCTTTTGAACCTCAGCAAATTCTTTGTACTCATCATTAACAGTCTTTAAGTTTTCTGAAATATCTCTAAAATTGTCTGCTAGGTTTTTAAGACTTTGATTTTCTTTGAAAAATCCCAAGGCTTTTCCAAACTGCATAGCAAGTTCATACGCAAGTACAAGCATA
>Ga0115012_10001439_pt1 | contig 13852 bp, 17 predicted proteins | sample TroAtlMetagenome_FD_88706 | JGI IMG/M metagenome (GOLD analysis project Ga0115012, IMG submission 88706) | Marine eukaryotic phytoplankton communities from Atlantic Ocean - Tropical Atlantic ANT10 Metagenome | ecosystem: Environmental > Aquatic > Marine > Oceanic | place: Tropical Atlantic...
TGCGGGTTCTAAACTTAATGCTGACAAACTAGATGGTAACGAAGGTGCGTTCTATCAGAATGCTTCCAACCTAGTTGAAGGTGTTATTGATCCACAACGTCTAGCAAACACCACATATAACATTTCTATATCTGGTACTGCTGACTTTGCTAACGTACTATTCGCTGAGACAACTGCTCCATCATCTGCTAACGCTAACCTCGTATCAGCAGCTAACGTTGGTGCTCAGTTAGCACTCAGATCTAACAACGTTAACGGTATTCCAACTGATGCGGGTGGAGATAGAAATGGTGTTCTAACATTCAGAAGATCTGCTACTGGTAACTCTGTTGCTCAGTTAGCATTCTCTGCCACAGACAACTTATACTTACGTGGTAATAGTGACCTAGGTACTGTATATGGTAACTGGGCGAAGATATGGCATTCAGAGAATGATGGTCCTCCTGATCCTAACGAACCTCGTCGTGGTACATTACCAGGTCCTAACGCTGACTTCTTAGATAATCAGCAGGGTCTATGGTATCAGCAAGGTTATAACATTCATGACCAGAGAACAGTAGGTGTTCTTGGCGATCCAGCTCTACCAACTCTATTAGGTAGAAACAAGTTTATCGCTGACAACTTCTACGTTGTATCTTCTGGAGAGAAATATCAATTATATATTCCTAACTTCTTCGCAGCAACAGGTACAAACCCTGCGGGTAACTTATCAGTAGGTGGTACATACACTCTATATGCTGACGATGCTGCTGTAAACAACATTGGTACAATCACCATTGATCCAGGTGGTATCACAGAAACAAATGATACTACTACAGATGCTAAGTATACAGTCGTAACTGGTTCTATCACCTTCGTTGGTGCTTATGGTAATAAGGATATTAGAGTCTTCGGTCCTAACCCTGGTTCTAAGTGGACAGTTACATCATCTAACCTATTAACAACAGGTGCTTCACAGGTATTCGCTCTAAGCAATACTGCTGAGGGTGCTCTGTTTGAAATGGGTAGAGCAGGAATCGTATCTACACCATACTTTGATGTAAGATCTGGTGGTCTATCAAATGACTATGATGTAAGATTCGAGTTCTCAGGTGGTAACGCAAGCAATGGTAACGGTCTCATGGACATCAAGTCCAGTAGCGTTACTATCAACAGCAATACAGTATGGCATGCGGGTAACGATGGTGCTACTTCACAACTTGATGCACACTATGTTGATGGTTATACACAGTCAACAGCTGCTGATGCCAACACTCTTGTTCGTAGAGATGCATTTGCCAACATAACATGTCTTGATCTATATGCTGATCAAGGTATCTTTAGTAATACTGGTACTGCCATATTACAACTTGGTGATGGTAATGGTATTAACATAGGTAAGAGTACAACTAATACTTTAGCACTTCAAGGTAGAAATAGTTCTTCTGTTGGTTATATTAAATTTGGTAATGACAGTAATGCCTTTGGTTGGAATGGTACATACCTATCATACAACAATGTATACTTCCGTAACGGACGTATAGGTATTGGTGATACTAATCCAGGTGTATCTTTAACATCTTCTGGTGACGCACAGTTTGGTTCAACAGGTAGATCTGCTAACACAACTGTTAGGGCATTAGCTGGTGATTCTTATCAGTGTGGTTTTGAAGCATACGGTAGTAACCAAGGTACAGGATACTTATACGTTGGACAATCAACTTCCTATGGTGGTGGTATTGCTTACAACGGTGACAACTCACCTGGTGCCTTTGGTTCTGAGCAAGGTGATGACATCACATTCTACAGAAGAGACGGAGGAACTGATAGTCGTGTTATGAAGTATCGTTATAACGATCCTACTGTACACTTCTTCGGACAAATTAGATCAAGAGTAGCAACAGGTACAGCACCTTTCTATGTTGATTCAACAACTGTATGTACTAACTTGAACGCTGATTTACTTGATGGATATTCTGCTTCAAACCTACCATACTTATCAAACGTTGTTAATACATGGATCGCTGATAATGGTGGCCAGCAGAGATTCTACTTCTCTAACAACTCACATACATACTTTAAGACTGGAGATAATTTCTTCTTTAGAAACGATGGTGATTACTCTATCACTTCTGTTAGTGATGGTGGTCAGTGGCACTTCCATGAACCAAGTGGTAACAACACTCAGACCTCTTACAGGGTACAAGTTTCTGGAGACAATGGTCTAAATATCGACAGTGATTCTGTTGGACTCTCAAGTGGTCAGAGATCAGTTGTACTTCGTGCCAATGGAGACAAGCAGTGGATTGATACATATGGTATTATCAAGAGAAACCGTCAAAGTATCTCAGAAAATATCACTATAAATAATGGAGATGCTTGTAGTTCTAACGGTCCTCTAACCGTTGCTAGTGGGTATACAATTCAAATCGCATCAGGCGGTAGTTGGGTAATTCTTTAAAAAATGTCAAGACTTTTAGTTAACAATATCAGATCTTATTCTGGGTCAGTCATTACAGTCCCTGCGACAACCAAGTTGTCATTGGGAGGAAAGACTATCAGTGAGAACTCTGTGTTGCCATCAGCATCGGGACAAACTAATAAAGCAGTCACAAGTGATGGTACTTCCATAATATATGACACCTTTGGTGCTACTAATATGCAAGTATTTTCATCATCTGGTACTTACCAAAAATCAGCTGGTGTCAATCAGATAATGGTTCGTCTCGTTGGAGGCGGTGGTGGAGGATCAGGTCACTGTGAGTCAGGTGGTGCTGCAGGGTTTTCGGAAAAAGTTATAAATGTATCAGGAATATCATCAGTCTCTGTTGTTATTGGAACAGGAGGTACAGGAACTTATTACTCTGGTAGATCGGGTCCAGGTTCTTCTAGCTCGTTTGGATCTTTCTTGTCAGCCACTGGTGGCGATGGTGCCAACCAGAGCTATCAACACGCAGGAGGAATTGGTGGAATTGGAGCTGGTGGAGATGTTAACATGTACGGTGGCGGTGGATCTGCACACGGACAAGTTAATGGAGCAGGAGGATATTCATTCTTTGGTGGATGTGCTGCAAGAGGTCACCCTCGTGGTGGAGACTACTCTAGAAACCATATGCGACGTAGTGCACCAGGTTCGGGTGGTGCTAACGGATGGTTTTCGTCCTACCTAGGACCAGAAGGTATGCATGGTATCTGTGTAATTTGGGAGTTTAAATAATGAGTATTTTAAAAGTAAATGAACTGAGACCTCAGTCAGGTCCTAACGTAACAATCCAAAGTGGATACACACTTAGACTAGGAAGTAAAAACCTAGATTCTAGTAGTGTCATGCCATCTCCTAGTGGGCAGAATGGTAAACTACTTATCAGTAATGGTTCAAGTCGTAACTGGGAAGATCATGGTGCTGTACAAATGGATGTATATACATCTAACAGTACATGGTATAGACCAACTGGAGTTAAAAAGATTCTTGTTAGACTCTGTGCTTCGGGAGGAGCAGGATCAGGTGTTGGAGAAGCAGGAGGAGCAGGAGGATATGCTGAAGAAATTATTGATGTAACAGGTATTAGTTCTGTTAGTATTACCATAGGTCAGCCAGGTTCTGGAAGTGGTACATACTACTCTGGTGGTGCTGCTAATGGTGGTTCAACATCATTTGGTAACTACCTATCTGCCTCTGGTGGACAAGGTGCTAACCGACAGTATCAACACTGTGGAGGATTACCTGGCGTAGGGTCTGGTGGTCAACTAAATCTATGGGGTGGTGGAGGATCAGGTCACGAATATTGGTCTGGTTATCCTGGCGGTGGTTCATTCTTTGGAGGAGCTGGTGCTACTGGTTATCCTCGTGGTGGACACTATGCTTACAATCACCAATATAGAGCTGCTGTAGGAAGTGGTGGATCTCCTGGTTATCATGGAGAACGAATAGGTGCTCGTGGTATGGCAGGAATTATATGTATCTGGAACTTTAGGTAACTATGTCAAACGTTTACGCAAATGAACTCGACGCAGCGTCGGGACAAGTGATATTAATACCCAGTGGATATAACTTATCCTTGGGTGGTACGATACTGAATGAAAATAGTATACCTCCTGACCCAGAGGATCAAGGAGGAAAATATCTTATTAGTGATGGAACATCAGCATCCTTTAAGAACATAGGTCCTGTAAGTTGTCAGACATTCTTTAGTAGTGGTACATGGACACGACCAAGTGGTATCAACCGTATTATCGTTAAAGTTATAGGCGGTGGTGGCGGTGGTTCAGGACACTCTGAAGCAGGAGCTGCGGGTGGATATGCTGAGGAAGTTATTGACGTTCGAGGTATATCTAGTGTATACTGTACAGTAGGTAACGGTTCTGGAAGTGGTACATACTATTCTGGAAACGGTGGAGGAGGAGGTACTTCCTCATTTGGTAACTACTTATCTGCTAGTGGTGGACTTGGTGCGAACCAAACTTACCAACACTGTGGTGGATTGGGTGGTGTTGGATCAGGTGGTAACCTCAACATATATGGTGGAGGTGGCACAGGTCACATGAACTATATGGGATTTGGTGGTGGAGGATTCTACGGAAGTGGAACTCTCAGTTGCCACGGTAACTGGAACCAAGGAACCAGATCCAATCAGTTGAAAGCACCTAGAGGTGCGGGTGGTACATCAGGGTATCAAGGATCCTATCAGGGTGCTAATGGTATGGCTGGTGCTGTTATTGTTATGGAGTTCCGTTAGGAATTGTCTAAATAGAATTACGGATTCAAAAGAAACATGGCTAAAAGTTGTTTAGTAGACTATCGTGGATTCATCACCGATGTGGTAGAGCCTGGTGACGAATTCGAGGTTTATCAAGGAGATGATTCTCCATTAAGATGGGTAACATGTGACGATGATAACGTCACTAACCTATGGGTTCTCTATAACGGAGAGTTCTTTGACAGTAAGGACAGACTGGAAAGAAACCAAGAGATGAAGAGAAAAGTTGAGTATGGTCGTGTAGAAGATCAACTCGATATGATGTATTGGGATCAGGTAAATGGTACGACAACATGGAAGGATCATGTTACTGCTGTTAAGTCAAATATCGTAAAGCAATCTGTTGCTGATGCTGATGCTAATTTCTACTCAGGGAAAAAAGAATTTGAAATGGGTAGTGAAGAAGCACCCGCATGGAACAGTCTTCCTGCTGACAAGAGACAGAAAGTAACTAAGTTCAAAAACGAAACTGTATACGAACCTGGTTGGGAATTAGACCCCACCACAAACAGACCTAGATACGTAGGGGAATAAAACTTACATTTTATTATGAAAATTGAATCAATTTGTATAGTCGGTGGCGGTACCGCAGGATGGATGACCGCTGCTACTCTGATTAAATCATTACCATATAAAAAGATTACTCTAATTGAGTCGGATGATATACCTACCATTGGTGTGGGTGAATCAACCACTCAATTTTTTCGTGATTGGACACTTGAACTCAACCTACCAGATCAATGGATGGATGAGTGTGAAGCAACATACAAGTATAGTGTGTGCTTTAAAAACTTTAGTGAGTATGGAGACTTCCATTATCCTTTCTACGATGGTGGTGCTCCTGAGAATAGTTCATGTGATATCTTAGAATGGTTCTTCCATTATAGAGCAACCAATGGCAATCCAAGTGTATCGTTTGCTGAGTGGATGACACCATACTGGAGAATTATCAAAGAGAATAAAGTAGTAATAGATGACTTCCCGACATTCACAGGATATAAAAATACTGGTTATCATCTAGATTCTATTAAGTTTGCGAACTATCTTAAAAGAGAGTATTGTCTACCACGTGGTGTACATCATGTAGTTGATACTATAAAAGATTGTATCAAAGATACTGATGGTAATATAGCAAGTGTTGTAGGTGAAAAAGACATCTATCTTGCTGACTTATACATTGACTGTACTGGATTCAAGTCCTCCATACTAGGAGGTATGATGGGTATAGAATGGGATGAATTTGATTTCCTCATCAACAATAAAGCATGGGCAGTCAAGACAGGATATACCGATAAGAAAACTGAAATGCTTAACCATACAGTGTGTACAGCACTAGACAATGGTTGGGTATGGCATGTTCCATTAAGTAGTAGAATAGGTACAGGATATAATTTCAGTGATAAGTTTGTATCAGAAGAAGATGCCTTAAAAGAATTTAAAGAGTTCTTAGGAGATAGACCATTACTATCCGAACCACGTTTAATAGAGTGGCGAAATGGTATGGCGAAAAAGATATGGACTAAGAACGTTGTAGGTATAGGATTATCAGCAGGATTCATAGAACCACTAGAGTCTAATGGTTTATTGTCTGTACATAACTTTGCTGTATTCTTAGCAGATGCCTTGTCAATGCATGATGGTAAGATCAATACACTTATCAGATCACAGTTCAATAGAAGATGTCGTAAACATATGGGACAGTTTGCTTACTTTGTTGGTAATCATTTCATGATGACTACAAAAGATAACACTCCATATTGGAAACATATATCTGAGAATATTAATTACCTTGACAGGAAGGCAGAAGATGAGCAGGGTACACATGGTAGTTACCCAATAGATGACTTCCCATTGCTGATGGATGACATAGCAAACTTCAATTACAATAACTTAGCTGGTAACGCATATATCTGTGCGGGACACATGCATGCTCCTACTACACCATGGACAGTAGATTACATGGATAAGAGAAAGAATCTTGACATCTCATCTTTCAGAGTGCTAAACTCTGGATATCAATTAGATGATGTTATTAACAAACAAATTGATAAGTTCCCTACACCAGAAAAATTTTACTATGAAAAAGTATCTGGGGTAGACATGCCATATTATAAACATGCTTAGTATTTGTATACTAGGCGGTGGGTCATCAGGATGGATGACCGCTGCTGCGTTTGCTAAAGTATTTCCACAATATAAAATCAGACTTATAGAGAATCCTAGTCAACAACCGTTGAGTGTAGGAGAGTCTACTCTTGGTCACTTCAATCGTTTCCTAGAAGTCCTAGGACTAGAAGATAGTGACTGGATGAAAGAATGTAATGCGACATATAAACTATCAATACAGTTTAGTAACTGGACAGGAAAGGGAGATGTATTCCAATATCCCTTTGGTGATATGGATCATAGTAATGGTGATTTCTTAACATGGTATTATCTACATTACACATACCCACAACTGTTTCCTGATACAACATATTGTGAGTTCTATAATCCTATTAGTTACTTAGCAAGTACTAATAAAATTATAGATAACAACGACTATGTACGTAACTTCAGTAAGAAGTGGGATACATCATATCACTTTGATGCTACAAAATTTGGCGGTTGGTTACGAGATAATCTATGTCAAACTGTAGAGCATACTAAGGCAAGAATTATTAATTCAATATATGATACTGAGAACAATATAACAGCAGTTGTAGATGATGAGGGTAATCATTATCAGGCAGATTTTTTTATAGATTGTAGTGGATTTAAGTCAGTACTCCTTGAGGGAGCTATGGGTCAAGACTTTATAGAGTTTCCTAATCTACCTAATGATTCTGCTGTAGTCACACACGTACCATATACTGATAAAGAAACAGAGATGGCGAACCAGACTGATGGTTACGCTATGGATAATGGTTGGTGTTGGACTATACCTCTATGGAATAGTATTGGAAAAGGATATGTATATTCCAGTAAGTTCTGTAATGATTGGCAAGCAGAACAAGAGTTTAGAAAACATCTAGACTGGGGTGGTGAGGTAGAACATATTAAATTTAAACATGGTAAGAGACGACTAGGATGGTCTCAGAATGTGATAGGTATAGGTCTATCATATGGTTTCTTAGAACCTCTAGAATCTACAGGTCTCTTCACTACACATGAGAACATACTCAGACTGATAGAAGTCTTTGAACGTAGGGATGGATATATTACACAGATAGACAGAGATGGATATAACCATGCTGTGTCATATGAACTAGAAGCAATGAAGGAGTTTGTAGAGATGCATTACTACCTATCACCTAGAACTGATACAGACTACTGGAGATTCTATAGTAATAGATCACCTATGACATACGAAGAAATGTTTGATAAAGTAGTAAGATCTCCTAGACTATATCAGGAGTTCATACACTGTTGGAATATATCTAACGCACCTAAAGATCTAGGTGGACTACCATATATCGCTGCAGGACTTGGATATCATCCGTTGACAAAGACAGATTATATGTATAAGATGTCAAGAGGTGAATTTGATATGGCATATCTTAATCAAGCAAAAGATAGGCATTTGTATTATCGAAGATCTGTGCTAAAATATTTAAAGAAGCAACCTTCACATTATCAGTATTTGAAAGAAAGAATCTATGTTTAGAAAGAAGAAACCAAAAGCAAGGTTCTTTAGTTTACTCCCTGCTGCTCATACTTTACATCCTATTACTAAGGCAGACAAACTTGATAGAACATGGACTAAAGAGGAAGAGATGATTATAGAGATAGATTAAGTAGATGTCCTGTAGGTAGAATATTAGAAACAACTTCATATCAACATCCTAATTCTATAGGTCGTTGTCCTGCTATAAATTCTATTATGAGGACAGGTTATATTCTCTATGCTCCTGCTGACTTTAAAGTTCACACTAATGGAGATGGACATACAATACTGTTCACACAGACTCCTTATAGTCCACCATCATCAGATTATGTCGTACTACATGAGACGCATGTATCAAAGTGGTTGATGGATTCTACAAAGGATAAGACTGTAGATCAGGTTATTAAACTCAATTCACCATGGCGTGTACAGGCAGACGATGATGTCTTATTTCTCCAAACAAAAGTACCTTTCGTTAATGAAACTCGCTTCTCAGCAATATCTGGTATTCTCGATCCACGTACTGCTTATGAGATCAATGTCCAACTCTTCTGGCACGTCCTAGAGGGTGATGAGACAGTTAGAGCAGGAACACCTCTATGTTGTTTCGTTCCTATTTCACGTAGAATGTTAGAGGATCTTGATGTCTCTATTGATGTAGCAGATCAGAAAGATTTCCAACTTGAACAGGAATTTTTATTCACTGCTTATAATGAGTTTCCTGAGAATGTCAATGTAACTCAGAGACAACTTAAAACACAAAAAATATTGAGGAAGTATTGGAATGGATGAGTACCCTTTATTTTCTGTACCTGTAGTTAAGGGCAGAATAGTACCAGGTGAGTATGAAGATGCTGAGACTGAGACTATGTTAAATCGTATCTTTCTTGATAGAAAGTTAGGTGAGTTTGAAGGAGAGTCAGGTCTATCTACAGGTCCTGATGAGATGAAGATACATGAGAAAGAAGAACTTAAGTGGTTGATGAAACCATTAGAATTTGCTGTTAAAGAATACTGGGTATATACTTTAGGATATAAGAAGATGGCAGATATTAAATGTAGAGATGGATGGGCAAACAAACACTTCGCAGGAGATACTACAGTAGAACATAGTCACAATGATGGTTGGTGGGGTAACTGTCAGATATCATGTGTATATTATTTTAGAAAACCAAAAGGGTCTAGCAATATAAAATTCTGTAATCCAAATGATTACATCTTACGTAACCAACCATACGCTATGATGAAAGGGATACATACTATAGCAAGTGAGTTTCCTGCTGCACAATATGAATATGTCATCTTCCCATCATGGGTGAGACATAGAGTAGATCCTAGCACTGTAGGACCCCGTATCGCAATGTCATTTAACTTTCAAGGTTATGAGTGAATTTGAATTACTACCAGTATCTAAAAGACAGTATGAGAATGAAGATCCTATATTCTTACCTGTCAGTGAGTGGGAGTTTACATACCATGGTAACTACTGGGTAATAACTAAACTATTCAAAGAAGGTGGTTTAGATTTATTTAAAGCGATGGCAAAATGCTATCCCATAGTAGATAAAAATAATGATGATGATCATATAGATCACAATCCATTCCAAGTACATCACATGCCACTGTGGTTTGCCACACCTATATGTGACATGGTTAGAGAGTTTGTGTTAAGGGAACATTTCAAGCAAGGTCCTGATATGGAATTGCTCCATGAACGTCAGTTGGAATGGGGTAACATCTATATTAAAGGGGAGTGTCGTCCTCTAACAAACTCATACATACCACATGTTGATTTCCCTTATGAGGAAGGATGGATAGGAAACTTATGGTTATCAGAGCATGAAGAAAAAGAAACAGAAACAAGACTCTATCACTATAAAGGAGAGGTGTCTGAAGGACGGTACGATTTCCAACTCGATTCACGTCACCACAGGTATAAAGAGTGGCATCAGTGGATCGGTAAAGGAAACAAGCACGTTGAAGGTTTCCAAAATCTCTCAGACCAACAAGCTTTCCACTGGGGATTCAAACAAATAGGTGCTGCTCCATGTAAGCATGGAACTATGACTATCTACAATGCCAACATACCACATTGCCCTTTTGTGGCAGATAGTGTAGAATGGAGATGGTCTCATTGCTTTGGTTTCAAATACAAATCATTAGCAAGGATCTTTAAATCACAAGAAGTTCGTTAAATGTTTTTAGAAGAAATATTTTCTACACCCATATATGGTTTTGATCTTGATCTTGATTTAGATAGTATCAGATTCTGGTGCTACTCTGTCTTGAAAGAGAATCCTGGTAGACAAATATCTAACATTGGTGGATGGCAGTCTGAAGACTTTAGAGAGTATGGTAATACACCATTAACTGATCTCGTATTATATGCTGTCAAGGAGTCTCATAATATAGCAAAGGATCTAGGTATACCTGAAGGTGATCGTTGGGTAGAAAATCTTTGGATCAATATCAATCCAAAGTATTCTTACAATCAAATTCACGTACACCCAGAAGCAAGACTATCTGGTGTATTCTATGTAACTGCTCCTAAGAACTCAGGTGATATATGTTTTACTAGAACTAATGGTTATGCTCTAGGAACAGTCGCACCGAACTTGACTAGATACAGTAGTCCTGAGTGGTGTTATCCCCCACAGGAAAACCGACTACTGATATTTCCTGCTTGGCAGGAACATCACGTGAAAGCGAATCTATCTGATGAAGATAGAGTATCAATATCATTTAACATACGATGAAAGAATTTCCAAATTTTTTACCCATATCGTTAGCAAACGAAATCCATGACAAAGTAACATCTAATCAGTTCCCATGGTATTGGTTAGATGATGTGACAGCAAATCCAGAAGAGAGGAAAGAAGTACCAGATAGACTTCCAAGTCAACCTGGCATGCATCATACTCCATACCGTGAGCACAGTGGTCCTAGTCATATGTTTGGAGACTTTCAGTTTCTATATCATTACATCATAGATGCCATGGATCTTCATTGGGAAGACTGGTATCTGTCTAGAATGAGAGTTGGATTAAACTTTCCTACATTTAGAAAAGAACATATTCTACACAATCAACCTCACGTTGATTTTCCAGAGTCAGAATTAGTAGAGCATTTTACATGTCTCTATTATATAAATGACTCAGACGGTCCTACAGTTGTATTCAATGAAACGAAGAAGAGCGACCTCTATACGGTCAAGTATCAATGCCATCCCGAAAAGAACAAGCTTTTTGTTTTTGATGGTAAGCACTATCATGCTAGTTCGTGTCCTAAACATCACGATGCTAGGTTAGCAATCACAATTAATATTATTCAAAGGAAAGTCAAAGCTAGTGTTAAGCCGTTTCTTCAGCTCGCGTAATCTATACCAAGATGATGGTGCGGTCTTTATAAGTAAGTTCCTAGATAATCCTGCTGATTATTTGTCATGGAAAGATGTAGAGATATGTCTTAACCGTGATGATTTGTTTTGGGAATTAATAACTGATGGTGGGAACAAAGCAAATATACCTATGTACAAACCTTACTGGTCTCCAGTACCATGTCAGGATAAGAAAACAATATATGATCATATACAAGATAAAAAATCTTTTATCATTACAGGTTATAGTAAGGTCAATAGAAAGGTAACTAACCTCTGTGCTGAGATAGAAAGGTCATGTGATGTCAACGCAGGAGTACATGTATATGGATCAAGAGGTGCTTCACCGTCATTTAATATACACTGTGATAACTTCTCTAACTTTATTATACAGACAGTAGGTTGTACATACTGGCAAGTATATAAGAATAGACATACCTCTCTCATCCAAACAAGGAATGACAAACCACTAAATTATGATATACTAGAGATTGATTGGGAGGGTGTATTAACACCTGGCGATCTCCTCTATATACCTAACAGAGCTTATCATCAGGCAAGACCTGATGGGGCAAGGTTATCACTAAGTATACCTTGTGCTCCTTCTGTAATTGATTCCAATTTTTATGACAGACGTTACTACCAAATACAAACCAATAATTAAAGTTTGGAAAGAAGCAGTTCCTATTCCTGTAGTTGATCACTTGTACACCGAGTTCAGATTGATGAGGGATGCTCTTCTTGCTATGGGTAGTAGTGAAGGGTATCGTGATCCACAAGCATGTGGTTGTTTCTCTTGGTATTCACCTATCTGTTTTGAAGCATTATCTTTATCTTTAAAACCAAAGGTAGAGGAAATGATTAAAGCAGAGATCGAACCAACCTATTCTTATGGACGCATATATATTGAAGGCAGTGAGTTGGAGAGGCACACTGACAGACGTTCCTCGCAGTTAGCAGTAAACCTTGCTATTGCTAGGGATACTCGTTGGGATCTGAATTTCTTATGGAAAGATCAAACACTATCCATTGACTTAGAACCTGGTGATGTGGTAATATACAACGGAGACATTCCTCATTGGAGGGATAAGTATACAGGCAAAGAACATATCAATGCCTTTATGCAGTATGTCTACGCTGATGATCAATACAAAGATCTTAAGTATGACACACGTCCATACCTCGCCACCCCTTTTGCTCTAGCAGAGCAACATATACAAGATGAAGTAAACAATTATGTCTGAAGCACCAGAAACCGCAGGAGTGGGTACTGTTGAGAATGATTCAAAAGAATGGACATTCGATATGGTATGGGAAGACTTCGTTGCTCAACTATTAGCAGCAAGAGAAGAAGTCAAAGTAAAAGAAGATGAGTTGGAAAAGAACTCTAGTCTTATGACTAGGATTGATCTAACTGAAATCAATGAGGCTCGTACAAAAGTACAGCGTCTGGAAGGTGCTTGTGAAGCACTTGATATTGTTCGTACTCAAGTAATTGGTGCGGAAAGTTTAATTAAACATGAAGGAACTACAGCATGACTATTGAAGAAATGATTACCGACTTTACTGAGCAGCAGAGTAAGGTAAAAGCAGAAGTGGCAGAAATTAAAGATGCCCTTAAAACAAGAGAAGACCAACTATTGCGTCTACAAGGAGCAATCGAAGGTCTTAGGTTAGCAAGTAATAATGATGCTCCTCCTACTGAGGAAGCACCAAAGGATGTAAAGGTTAAATAACTATTCCATAAACTTAAGGAACTTACTTGATATCAAGTCATGTTTCTCATCAAACTCTAAACGTCTGCGGGCATGGGTTTTATCTCCTTCAACAATGAGATAGTACCTTTTCCCGTAGATGTTTTTTGTTATGCCTATAGAAACTATAGGTCTTTCGTCATACTTATCTCCAACATTATATGGAATACTCTCGGAAGTTCCATCAAAAGCAGCAGGAGTTCTACTCCAGAGGTGTTCTCTAAGTCTATATTCACCTGTTGGTGCTTCTCTGTCTCTAAGTCCAGCCATGAGTTCTATAAATACAAAAGAGGATAATACTGACTAATATTCAATGGCAACCCTTTTAGTAAAGGTAGCA
>Ga0115012_10001440_pt1 | contig 13851 bp, 12 predicted proteins | sample TroAtlMetagenome_FD_88706 | JGI IMG/M metagenome (GOLD analysis project Ga0115012, IMG submission 88706) | Marine eukaryotic phytoplankton communities from Atlantic Ocean - Tropical Atlantic ANT10 Metagenome | ecosystem: Environmental > Aquatic > Marine > Oceanic | place: Tropical Atlantic...
CATCGTCTTGGGTAATACTCCGGACTCGCCCAAGCCCAATCAGCTCACCAGCCTGTTCATCGCGGTACACCATAGTTGTTTCAGCGTATCGAATCGGCAGCTCTTTATAAGAGCGAGGTTTACTATCAAAGATTTGGGTGTGGTGCGGACAGTTCATTGGCTTCATTACAAACTCAGCATCAGATTGTCCCTTCACCTTGAACAGTTCATCACCAAACTTTTCCCAGTGACCTGATGTTTTGTAGAGGTCACTTTTTGTGATGTGGGGAATCGTTACTTTTGAGTATCCGTATTTGGCTTGGATGTTCATAATCTTATCGACAATCAAGTCGCGCATGAGTGTGCCGTTGGGTGTAAAGAGGGGAAGACCTGGTCCGACGAGTTCTGAAAAGGTAAAGAGGTCGAGCTCCTTTCCGATTTTGCGGTGGTCGCGCGCTTTTGCTTGGCGCATCTGTTCTTCGTACGCTTCGAGTTCTTCCTTGGTGTCGTAAGCGACTCCGTAGATTCGCGTGAGCATAGGATTTTTTTCGTCTCCTCGCCAGTACGCGCCAGCGATTTTGTCGAGCTTAAAGGCGTCCATAGCAATCTCTGCTTTTGGGTTCTCGACGTGACCTCCACGACACAGGTCAGTAAAATCACCACATGTGTAGAGAGTAATTTGCTCACCCTTTGATTCAATCTCATCAATCAGCTCGAGTTTGAACTGATTGCCTGCAAACACCTCACGCGCTTTTTCGGCTGACACCTCTTCGTGTGACCATTCAGTCCATTTATTGACGAGCTTCTTCATCGACTTTTGCAGACCTTTCAAGTCAGCTTCGCCTGGTGTTTCGCCGCCAGAAAAATCGATATCGTAATAAAAGCCGGTATCAATTGCGGGACCTAAAGTGAGCTTTGCTTCTGGATATTGCTGGATTACAGCTGCCGCCAACAAGTGAGCGAGAGTGTGTCGTTTGTGTTCAAGTGATTTTTCCATAGAGTGTGTAGTAAGTTGGTGAAGGATTACTGTAACTATCAGATTCAGCGGTTTCGACTCATTGTCTGCAAATGCTTCACTAGATAGTCACAGCAATCCTTCAGGTGATGTAGATTGTTGCTCAGCACAACTCACTGCGTCGTTTGTAGGGAAACATCTGCAGCCGGCTACTGTAGGTGAAGCCGTTGAGTCTTTTTATTTACGAGCAAATTTACCTTGGTAAATAGATGTACTAAGTGATAAATGGACCTGGTCGTCTAGCAATTCGCCCTAGGTCAGGGGCGAATCGAGACATACGTTCGTAATAGTCGCTTGCGCTCCTTTACTTACGCAAAATCGCCCAAGTGAATATACGAAAATCATATACTCACTCGGACGATTGAAATTGCTTTCGGTTCGCGGTTCCACCGAGCTTCCGAGCTAGTATGCCAGCTCGACTCTCATTGTACAGATTAGGAGTTTCCTCGAGCTTGGCTCTGGCGGTTGGTAGGCGCCACAATCTCTGTTCCTTAATCTTACTGTACAAGATTTTTTTGTCAAAAAGCTGCACCAATTTCTTGGTGCAGCTGTGTTTTTTGCGGTCAGATGCGCAGTTACTTTTTTGTTTGGGCTGCAATCCAAGCTGCCAGTCGACTGTCTCTTTGCTCAGGTTCCTCGTGAGCTCCCAATTGCAAGATAGACCAGGGTATCTCCATGTTTTCCTCCATGCGTTGAACTCTGTGTATACAGTATGTAAATTATTTTATGAAGTCAATAATTTACGCTGCTGCTTCAGTTGGTAGGGGAGTAGCAGTTGCTTCAGAGGAGGCGAGTACTTTTATTTTATCAATCAAAATACTTGGCTCATCGTTTCGTTTATTAAACTTACCTTTGACAGCAACACAGGTGCCAGGGACAAGGAGGTCTTTGTGACTTTCATAGCATTCAGGGAAGGCTACCATTTCGATACTGTGTGTCTGGTCTCCGAGTTTTACAAACGCCATGCGGTCACCTTTTTTTGTCAGGAGCTCTTTTACTTGCTCAATCAGTCCAGTGGTGACGACGGTGGTACCGCGGTGACCGTTAAGAATCTGTTCGATTTTTGGTCGCTTGGCCACTTCGTTTGTATGAGCATCCAGCGGGTGACCCGACACATACACACCAAGTAATTCTTTCTCCCAAATGAGTTTTTGAGTAGTTGGCACTGGGTCGCATGGATAGAGCGTCAGATTGTCGACATCAGACATTCCTCCAAAGAGTGAATCCTGGTTCGCTTCTTTGCCGGCTACTTGTTCTCGGTTGTAGGCGAGCATGTTGTCGATGTTTCCGTAGAGCTGACCACGTCGCTCAAAGGTGTCAAAGGCCCCGGTACACACCAGTGCCTCAATAGATTTTTTGTTCAACCCTCGATCATGAATACGGGTCAAGAAATCTTGCATTGAAGCAAACGGTCCATTTTTCTTTCGTTCATCAATGATGACTTCGGTAATTCCAGCTCCGAAGTTTTTGATTGTAGTAAGTCCAAACCGAATCGTTTGCGTCCCTGGTACTACCGAAAAGTCGGCAAACGATTCGTTGATGTCCGGCGGAAGAACGTCGATACCCATACGTTCACATTCGTGAATAGAGTCAGAGATTCGTTCTGTATCACCTGAGTCAGCTGTGAGTACCGCAGACATGTATTCCACTGGATAGTTCGCCTTCATGTAGGCAGTCTGATAGGCTACTCGTCCATATGACGCCGCGTGGGCTTTGTTAAATCCGTAGGCAGCAAATGGTTCAATCAAAGCCCAGAGCTGCTCAGCTTTTTGTGAAGTCATGCCATGGTCAATCAGCCCTTGGAACAATTTGTCCTTTTCTGCCGCCATGATTTCTGGCACCTTTTTACCCATCGCTTTTCGCAACTTGTCGGCTTCGAGCCAGCTGTATCCAGCGAGTTCAATCGAAATCATCATCACGTCATCCTGGTACGTGATCACACCGTAGGAACGGTCGAGAATTTTTTCCAGCCGTGGGTCAAGATACGACACTAGCGAAGGATTATGTTTACGCTCAATATACTGTGGAATCATTTCCATCGGCCCTGGGCGATAGAGAGCCACCATCGCGTTGATGTCGTGAATGGTGGTCGGTTTCAGCTGCTTCAAAAACGAAGTCATTCCAGTACCGTTGAGCTGGAAGAGTCCCATTGTTTCACCCTTGGCTAGGATTTCAAACGTCTTCGGGTCATCAAGGGGAATGTTCTCAATATCAACATCGATATTGCGAATCTTCTTTACGCGTTTTACTGCGTCAGCCAAAATAGCCAAGTTTTTGATACCAAGAAAGTCAAACTTTAGCAGTCCAACACCATCTTCACCTACCGAGTGCATTTCGTACTGGGTAATGTATTTTCCGGTTTTGGAGTCAATCTGGATAGGGACGTATCTATCGAGTGGTTCGGGAGAAATCACCACACCGGCTGCGTGCACTCCTAGGTGTCGCACGCGACCCTCAATTTGTTTGGCGAGATCAATCACTTCACGACTTTCAGAATCTTTTTTATAGAGTTCCGCCAAGTCCGGCTCAATACTAATAGCCTTGTCGATAGTCATCGGCATACCTTGTGCTCCCAGGGGAATCATTTTTGAAATACGGTCTCCGGTTGAGTAGGAGTGTCCGAGCGCTCGAGCTACATCTCGAACAGCCGCTTTGGCCATCATTGTTCCAAAGGTTCCGATTTGCGCTACTTTATCCTCGCCATACTTTTGCTTGGCATACTCAATGATTTCGTCACGCCGATTATCGGCAAAGTCCATATCGACATCGGGAGCAGACGGACGTTCTGGGTTTAAGAATCGTTCAAAGGGGAGTTTGTACTCCAAGGGGTTTACGTTGGTAATCCCGAGTACATAGGTAGTGAATGAACCCGCCACCGAACCACGAATGGTGGTGAGGATTCCGCGTTCTCGCGCTTCTCGCAAAAGGTCACCTACCACCAAGAAGTACTTGGCGTAGCCTTTGTTTTTGATAACGTCTAGCTCGTAATCTAGACGTGTTTTTACTTCTTCGTCATTGATATCGAGTCCACGCCATTTTACGCCTTCGTACGAAGTTACACGTAGTTCTTCGTCTGGCTCGCGACCACTGTCTATGATGTAGTTCGGGAATACCCAGGCTTCTTGTCCCAACGTAATCTCGACGTTACATTGCTCAGCAATTTTTACGGTGTTACTCAGAGCTTCTGGAGTGTCTTTAAACCATTCTTTCATTTGTGCCTGAGTCGTGAAAGAAAAGTCTTCTGCGCCGTCATGGTCAGCAGTAAGGTCGACCACACCACCACTTTGAATCTTAATCATTGTCTCGCGGGCGATGCGGTCTTCAGGTTTGATGTAGTACACATCGTGAGCAGCCACCAGCGGAGTGTTCGTGCTTTTGGCCAAGTCTTTGATTTTGTCTTGGTTTTCGTTATGACCAAACATCTCTGGGTGGTGTGAAATCTCCAGATAACAATCATCGCCAAAGGTTTTTTTGTACCAGTCGAGTCTCTCGGCAGCTTTTTCAGGATTGCTGTCTTTCAGCGCTTGCGCTACTTCACCGGCAAAAGAGGGGATGATGCACACCAAGTCATCTTTGAGTTCTTCTAATAGCTCATCGTCAATACGTGGACGGTAATAGAAGCCTTCTGTGTTGGCTTTGGTGATGAGCTTGATGAGGTTTTGGTACCCAGCGAACGTTTTCGCGAGCAAGACCAGTCGTGAGCGCGGCTTGTCGATATTTACTTCTTTATCGTGACGTGAGCGTGGTGCCAGAAAAGCATCAATCCCGATAATTGGTTTTACGTCACCGTAGGTGCACTGTTTATAGAAATCAATTGCTCCGTAGAGGGTCCCAGCGTCAGTAATAGCCAGTACTGATTGTCCGTCAGCTTTGGCCGCAGCAACCAGTTCTTTTGGGGTCGGTACCGCGTTTAAGAGCGAGTACATTGAGTGTACGTGGAGATGTACGAATTCTTGTTTTGAAGGAGGGGTGTTCGGGATTTCAGTATCGTCTGACATAAGTGGAGACAGTATAGCAAACTTAGTTTGGGAGTGCTGTAGGTAGGTTGAAAAGCGCTTGTTTGCTATATTGGAGCCATGAAATGGATTGTTGGAATTGATGAGGCTGGGCGCGGACCGTTGGCTGGGCCGGTTACGGTAGGCTTGGTAAAAATTCCAGCTGATTTTGATTGGGTGCGTGTACCAGGGGTAAACGATTCAAAAAAAATCAGCGAGAAGAAGCGAGAGGTTATTTTTAAAATTGCAAAAGAGCTTGAAAAACAAGGATTGATTGAGTATTCAGTCAAGTCAGTTTCAGCCAAATCAATCGATGAAAAGGGGATTGCTGCAGCCATCAAGAGAGCAATTGAGTCTGGAATTACTGAACTTGAACTAGATTCCGAGAGTTGTCAGATAAAGCTCGATGGTTCACTCAAAGCTCCTGAGATCTTTACCCAAGAGACTATTATCGGGGGTGACGGAAAAGAGGCGGTGATTGGTTTGGCTTCAATCATGGCCAAAGTTACTCGTGACAGCTACATGATGAAGCAGGCCGAGCTCTATCCAGAGTATGGTCTAGCGCAGCATAAAGGGTATGGCACCAAGGCGCATCGTGAAGCTATTGCTCAGTACGGATTCACTCCCATCCACCGACGTAGCTATTGTAAAAATGTTAAGTAAGCAAAGGCCCAAGGGGCCTATTGCGAACTTATGTCCGAATCTGCCCCTGACCTAGGGCAGATTCCTGGACGAAGTAAATGAACGGTATGGCCACACCCATTGCACCTTTTTATATATGTTGTAGAGTGGTAGTTCTTGCTCAGTGGCTATTTTGCTTTGAGTAGGGAGAATGTTCTTTCAAAAAGGAGACTATATCTATGTCCGAAAACGAACAAGAGAACGTCATGAACAATACTTCGTTCGCTGGATTTTCTCGCATCAATCCGATGATGACTATGGTTGCGCCAGTGCTGATTTTTCAGCAGCAATTTATGATTGCGTCATGCAAAATGTTTCTGCGCAGCTGCAACGTCAACACTTCCAATCAGTAGCCAATACTCGCATTAGCGAGTTGGTACGGTACTGCTGCAGTGCATTATGATTAACTGCAGTCAAAAACAAGTGAGGTTTCAATGCTACAAAAAATCGAGAGTGAAGAAGTGGACAGTGAGGGGGGAGGGCCCCTCCGGTTCGGCAATCAGCTCGTGGTGCCACGCGTACCAACCGATGCTGAATTGGGGGCGTGTGGAGCCTGTCGCCATTATCGCGACGCCCGGCCGCACAGCTGGGATGATGCTGATGGTTCTCTGACTATCGCATGCGAAGTGGAAGGTCGCGTAAAGGCGCGCACTGACATTTCTTCCCACAAAAAGTGTCAAAGTTCTGGCAAACTTCGTCTGATGACTCAATAACTATTCCGGCCCTGCAGGACGGAATATGAGTCTGGACAGTACAGAGTGCATTTCATATGTGCTCTGACATAGTCTTTAATTGCACCCTTTAAGGCTGGCTCAGTAATTACATGAGTCAGCCTTTTTTCATATTTAATCAAGTTTTGGTTCAAGTCTGCTGAAGCTATTGCATTTCTAACTGATTCTGCTATAGTTTCGCCACTATGGTAATTCGAATGCGTCACACGCGGGCACACACCGCGAATCGTCGATCTCATCACGCTCTAAAAGCGCCTACTTTGGCGATTTGTAGTAACTGTGAGGCAAAACATCGACCACACCACATGTGTCAAGAATGTGGCTTTTATAAGGGACGTCTAGTGATTGACATGAAAGCTAAGAACGAAGCACGTTCAGCTCGAATGCAAGCAAAGAAAGACGCGATTAAGGAAAGCAAGAATCAGGAGGTGTCTGAAGAAGAACAGACAAACACTATCCCAAATGATTCAGCTGATTCACCACTTGAAAAAGTAGAGACAGCAAAATCAAAAGAGGTAGCTGCTCCAGAGATGGCACAAGCCAAAACAGCGACTCCACGAAAAGGACAAGCATCATAATCCACAAACATGTCGCTTCAAGCGGCATTTTTGTTCACTTTGCTGGTAAAATACAGACAGCAAAAGTTAAATAAGTACATTGAATATGGCAAATCGACATTTATCCCGCAGTATCGTTCTTCAGTCACTCTTTGAGTGGGATTTGAACGCACTTGAAAAAAAGGCTGTGCATGAAGTATTAGGGCGCAACGTAAGCGAGTTTGCGCCAAATAAAACCGATTTGCCGTTCATGGAAAAACTCCTTGACGGTGTAATGGCAAAACAGCCAGAACTCGATCTCATTATTGAAAAAGCTGCTCCAGAGTGGCCAATTGACCGTATCTCTCCAGTTGATCGGAATATTCTTCGTCTTGGTTTGTACGAGCTCTTATTTGCAGACCGAAAAGAAGTACCTGCAAAAGTAGCTATCAATGAAGCAATTGAACTCGCAAAACAATTTGGTGGCGACAATAGTAGTCGATTCGTAAACGGGGTACTCGGTGCTGTGTACAAAGAGATTGGCGAACCAGGCAAAGAGGAGCAAAGCGCTCGTCGTAAAAAGGAAGTCTCTTTTGATGAAATGCCAATCGAACGACTATCTGGAGCTGTGGTATACGCAGAGCATGAAGGACAGATGTACCTCGCACTGGTGCATGATATCTTCGGTCACTGGACACTCTCAAAGAGTAAGGTACGTGAAGAAGAGACAGTTGAAGAAGGAGCTACACGCGCTCTTTTAGAAGAAGTAGGACTTCCAATCACTATCGAAGCTGAACTAGGGAACAATGAATATATTGCCTCACAGCCAGAAAAAGGAAAAGTGCGAAAACAAGTGCATTATTTCTTGGCCAAAGCACCGTATGAAAATATCGAATTATTGAAAAAGGGTGGGCTAGACGATGCAAAGTGGTTCAAAGTGGCTGAAATCCTTGACCTAAACTTCTACGAAGACATTCTCCCAATTGTCACAAAAGCTATTACTGTGCTAGTTGGCAGAGGCTCAAAATAGTGCTACGCTCAGAAAAACCCCATATCAATAACTCAGTCTATGGAAGATACTACGATTCAGGCCAACCTCACTCGACTACAAGAGATTTTAAAAGTGCAGTTTGCCGACACTGCGGTACTGCTGTCTGCAGTAACTCATCGCTCATATCTCAATGAGCACCGTGAAGCAACGTGGGACCATAATGAACGTCTCGAATTTTTAGGTGACGCTGTGCTTGAGTTGGTGGTGACAGCATTTTTGTTTGAAAAATATAAAGAAAAGCCAGAAGGAGAACTGACGGCAGTGCGCGCTGCTCTTGTAAATACTATTTCGCTGGCGCAAGCTTCAGAAAAGCTCGGTGTGAATGATTATTTATTGATGTCAAAAGGCGAAGCCAAAGATATGGGACGAGCCCGACAATATATTCTAGCCAACGTATTTGAGTCCTGTATCGGTGCTATTTACTTGGATCAAGGGTACGACGCAGCAGCAGATTTTATTGGACGCCAATTGTTTGCTAAAACTGATGAGATTGTCAAAAAACGTCTGTGGCAAGACGCCAAGAGTCGTTTCCAGGAATTGGCTCAAGAGCACGCGTCGGTGACACCAAGGTATGAGACTCTGGCTCAAGAAGGACCTGATCACGACCGTACATTCACTGTCGGTGTCTATTTAAAAAATGAACTCGTAGCGCAAGGGAAGGGCGCGGCCAAACAGGAGGCAGAGCAGCAGGCTGCCGAAGCTGCTATAGAAGCCAAGGGGTGGAGCGAAGAGTAAAATTTCACAGAGTCATTGTATAGCACGCAGAATGTAACCCATTGTGCGTGCTATACTTTTTGTATGAAAAAGCTCCAGTTCGGCTTCAGTCTCGTTGAAATATTAGTTGTTATAGCGATTATAGGTATTTTGAGTGCAGTGTTGTATGTGAACGTCAGTGAAGGGTCTGCTCAGTCGCGTGACGCGCAAAGACAAGCTGATGTTCGGACAGTCGGTGCGGCAATTGAGTTGTATAAGAACAAATACGGCCGATACCCCGAAGGGTGTAACGCAGCCGGAAGCTGGTCTGGTCATTCAGCCGCTCATGCCTGTGCATCAGGTAATCAGTTTATTGTAGGCTTGGCTCCAGAATTTATTCCGCGTCTACCGCTTGATCCAAAACTCAATGGCACCAATTCCGGATACGCATATCTCACCAATACTGACGGCACAGTCTATAAGTTTATTGCGTATCGAACAGTAGAGACTGAGGTAGTCGACTATGAACATGAGTTCAAGATATGTGACACAGACAATACTGCGAGTCTAGAGCCAATCTGTGCCCAGGTGCGGTCGTACAGTAACTCACGTCCGCCTCACTGCAATCAGTCCAACTCAGCCTTTCAGACCTCATACGCTATCTGGGGCGGATTTGCCGAACCAAATGTGTATGCACGAGTTGGCTCTACGGTATACAACCGACAAATCGACGAAGGAACTGAAAATGTCGTCTGTATGATTCCTTAGGTATGAGTAATATTATGTATAAAAAAATTCACGGCTTTACATTAATCGAAATTTTAGTGGTGATTAGTATCATCAGTGTTTTGGCGGGAGTTTTATACGCAAACTTTTCCGGTGCGCGGGCAGAGGCGCGTGATAAGGTTCGAAAAAATACCGTTATGGAAATGCAGATTGCGCTGCAGTTATACAAAGCAACGTACGGCGTATATCCAGAAAGAGGATGTGGTGTCACTACCGGCTGGGTTGGTCCGGGTACTCATTCAGAGCCATGGGGGAACAATACCTCTTGTGAGGAGTATATCGTGGGACTAGCCCCTGACTTCATTGCTGAACTGCCGCGTGATCCAAACCAAGAATATGACGACAATACCGGTTACATATATCAAGTTGATGCCACTCGCACCGCGTATAAATTTTTATCTCATAGGGCAGTCGAGCAAGATTTTGTAGAAGATTATGATCACCCACTTTCACGCTGTCCAGAGGCTACTGGGAGTCTGTGGTGTGGCAGCTCAGCTCCACAGCAAGATACGTACGCTGTGTATTCATTTGGTGCCGAAGACTGGTAGTTGGCTGTGAGCAGGCCAATTTATGTGCGCGCTCGAATGGTAGAATAGATATATGCATAAAAAGCTTTTGGGGTTTACACTGATAGAAATTTTAGTGGTGATTAGTATCATCAGTGTTTTGTCAGGTGTGATTTACGCCAGTTTTGGTGACGCTCGAGCCAGTTCACGAGATAAAGTGCGTAAGACAAGTCTCAAAGAGCTCGCACTCGCACTAGAGATGTATAAAGCACAATACGGCTTTTATCCGGCTGAAGGCTGTGGCGGAAGCACAATAAATACTGGAGATACTCCGAGCACCTCAGGGGTAGATTGGGACGGAAGCGCTACGTGGACTGGTCCTGGTCAGCATTCAAGCGGGTGGGGGAATCAGTGTCCAGAATACATCGAAGGCTTAGCGCCTGAGTTTATTGCGAAGCTTCCTCTTGATCCAAATCAAGAAGCTGAAGACAATAGAGGTTTCGTGTATCGAGTGAGCGCTCAAGGTGACAGGTATAAGGTGTTGGTCTTAAACACAGTTGAAGTCGAAACTGTAGATAGCTATAATAATGAATTTGCTCGGTGCCCGTACTCTGGTGGTTCTAACTGTGGTTCGTCTCCAGACAATGATACGTACGCAATTTACTCAAGCGGAGCTGAAGATTGGTAATACGATTTGCATATGTACTTGAAAGAATTATCAATCCAAGGATTTAAATCGTTTGCTAAAAAAAGTGAGCTTGAATTTTCGTCGTCTATTACCGCTATTGTTGGACCAAATGGTTCTGGTAAAAGTAACATTGCTGAGTCTTTTCGGTTTGTGCTTGGTGAGCAGTCAGTAAAGTCGATGCGAGGCAAGAAAGGAGAAGACTTGATCTGGGGAGGCTCAGATAAAATCTCGCGCGGGAACAGGGCGGGAGTTGAGGTGACGTTTGATAATAAAGACAGAAACTTTGCGCTCGATTTTGACGAAGTCAAAATCGAGCGTGTTGTGCACCGAGACGGACAGAATGAATACAAAATCAACGGAACAGGCGTCCGACTCAAAGACGTGCACGAGCTACTTGCCAGTGCAAATATAGGCTCAACTGGACACCATATTATTTCTCAAGGTGAAGCCGATAGGGTTTTGGCGGCCGGTCCAAAAGAACGGCGTGAGATGATAGAAGATGCACTTGGATTAAAAGTCTTTCAGCTAAAGAAACAAGAGACTACTCGCAAGCTCGAGAAAACTCAAGAGAATATTTTACAGGTCGAGTCACTCCGTCGAGAAGCTGCTCCGCATTTAAAATACTTAAAAAAACAAGTCGAAAAAGCAGAGCGTTCGCTCGAGGTGCAAGCACAGCTGAAGCATCTATATGCCGAATATTTCAAGCGTGAAGACACGTACTTAGCGTTTCACTTCGATCGCTTGCAGGCAGCGAAAACTGCTCCAGAGTCAGAATTACAAACGATTCAAAAACGACTGGGTGAGATAAAGGAGCTGCTAAAGGAAACCGAAGGTGACCAGCAACAAAACAGCAATCTACACGCTGCCCAAGCTGAGCTGAAAAAAAGTTCACAGGAACGGCTGATGGTAGAGCGAGAAGTCAGTAGTATCGCTGGTCAGATTAGTTTTTTGGAACGAAGACTCAATGCACCTGCACCAAAAGCAGCGGTCGGAGGAGTGATTGCCCGAGCAGAGCTCGAAAAACTGGTCACTGATATATCAAAGAGTGCTGAAAAAGCCTTGAGTAATGGTAGTGAGTCAGTACTCTCGCGAGCCTTAAATGATTTGGTGAGTCAGCTCACGCAATTTATAAAAAAAGAACCAGTCCAAAATATTGATACGAGTGAAGCGGACAAGGCTGAGTTGGAGTCGCTCAAGCAAAAACTCAGTGATGCAGAAAATGTAGTGGCACAAGCGGTGGCAAAAGAAGAGGCTGCGCGCGAAAAAGTGTCTGAGCAAGAGGCAGAGAAACAACAGGAGTCTCAAGACAATCGCGAGGCTGAGCGTGAAATGTTTAATCTTATTCATTCACAAAGAGAGACTGAGCTTCAGCTGAGTCATGTTGCTTCAGAGCTGCATGTGCTCGAGCGTGACCGAGCAGACTTCAAGCAAGAGCTACAAGAGGCAGTGTCTCTCATTGGAAGGAATGCCAGTGATTATTATACTCACGAGTTAAAAACTGAGTCTGGCGAAGTGGTGCCTGAAGACACAATTGTAAATGAAGATAGGCAGACTCAGCGAACCCGTAGAAAAGAACTTGAAAAACTCAAAATCCGTTTGGAAGAACTCGGAGTAGGCGCAACTGAAGATTTGCTCAAAGAATACAATGAGGCGAAAGAACGCGATGCGTTTTTAGCCGGTGAGTTAGAAGACTTGTCTTTGTCGGTGCAAAACCTGAGTTCTCTGATTGAAGAGATGCAAGAAAAATTGCATGAGCAATTTGCAGTTGGGATGGAAAAAATCTCACAAGAATTTAATACCTTCTTCACTCTGATGTTTGGTGGCGGTTCAGCTGTACTAGAGCGAGTTGCGTTAAAGCAAAAAAAGTCCGAAGATGACGATACTGCTGAAGAGCAAAAGGTTGAAGAGGGGGTTGAGCTCAATGTGCAATTACCCAACAAAAGAGTAAAAGGTCTCGAAATGCTTTCTGGAGGGGAGCGAGCACTGACTTCTATTGCGCTCATTTTTGCGATGAGCCAAGTGAATCCTCCGCCGTTTATTATCCTTGACGAAACTGACGCAGCGTTAGACGAGGCAAATAGCCGTCGCTATGGAGATATGATTGAAGCATTAGCCAAAAAGTCTCAGCTCGTATTGATTACCCATAATCGGGAAACAATGAGTCGAGCAGGGATTTTGTATGGTATTACTATGGGAGGAGACGGCGTCTCAAAAGTGCTGTCGGTCAAATTTGAAGAAGCAGCCGCCGTGGCAAAATAAAACTTTTTTCTCACTTCTGTGGTTACAAGGTTCAGACGAAATAAGGAGAGTAATTATGGGGAACGACGCTGGAGAACGCGATACACTTTCAAGCGGCAAGCGAGGCTTTCGAGCGATGCTGGCAGCTACAAAAGCTCAAACTGAGCAGCATGATACTGACGATTCAGATCAAAGCGTTTCTAAAACCTGTCCCAAAAAAGCCAATCCCGATTTATTGTGGTCAGGACTATAACTTATCCCGCGCGGAGTCACTATGGCTCCGCGTTTTTTGTTATGATAGTGGCATATGGAAGGAGCACCAAAATTTAAACCAGTGAGCGAAGGTCCAAATGGAAATCATCTTGAGCGTGTGCCTGCTGCTGAAGCGGTGCCGGGTGAATTGACTCCAGAGCAGGGGGCTGAGTTACGTGAGACGCTTGGTCGCATAGATGCTCCAAACGTACCCCAAAAAAAAAGCTAAGATTTTCTAACGGTGAGTTAACTGCTGCATTAAGTGCAGCAGGCTTCGCTGCAGTCAGTGCGTATTCAGTTGCGAGCTACGAAGATGGTGTTGACGTATCTACTCTAGATACAAAGCCTACCCAGACAAATCAAGTTGAGGATTCTGCTGAAGGTGCACCAGAATCTGCTCAAGACATAGTAAACAGAATTACAACAGAACAGATTAAAAAAGACTTTCTTGCCACACAAGAGGAGTCTTCACCAGTTGAACCATTACTCTCAGAAACGCAAAAGAATACTCTCAAAAAAGAAATTGAAGCTGAAGCAGCTGCAGTAGAGTCACGGCTGGCGCAGCGAATGCCGTCTGCTGTGACTGAGTCTCTTGAGTCTGCTGAGTCGGCCGCATCTGATGTTGAATTCACTGCCGAAATCACAGAACATAAAGCTGTCACTCAGCTCGGAAAAAATGAGGTGTTGTTTGTAGACGCGC
>Ga0115012_10001441_pt1 | contig 13840 bp, 10 predicted proteins | sample TroAtlMetagenome_FD_88706 | JGI IMG/M metagenome (GOLD analysis project Ga0115012, IMG submission 88706) | Marine eukaryotic phytoplankton communities from Atlantic Ocean - Tropical Atlantic ANT10 Metagenome | ecosystem: Environmental > Aquatic > Marine > Oceanic | place: Tropical Atlantic...
GGCGCAAGCGGTGAGAAGCGCGAGAACCGTTGTGGATGCAATGCGAATCATGCCTTCTCCTTTAGTACATGCCAATGAACAGATCTTCGTCACACAATTCGGCGGTGACCCGAGCTTTTACGCGCTCACCACCGGGAAAGGTGAGGTCGAGTTTGGCCTTGACCACTTCCACCCCCAATCGCAGCACTTCGACTTCTCCAACCTGGGTGTCGTACTCGTCGGTGTGGGCATTGTTCGCCACCGCGATGAAGGCTTCGGTGGCGTAGTCCCCGGGAGTGTCCACATCCAACCGCGTCCAACTGCTCAAGACCCAATAATCGTCCACTGCTGGAGGATCGGCGCTGGCCAACGTGTCGCAAAGGTTGGGAAGGTTCGACATGACAAACATCATGTGGCCGCTTTGATTTCGGGCGAACACGACAGACTCGGGTTTACCGAGTTTGTACCCATCAATTTCATCGAAACTGCGGTCGCACCCTGCGGTCAAAGAACACAAAGCAAAAATGGTCAATCGAGTCATAAACGTCTCCTGGGCGTGAACTGAAAACGGTTCACCTCACAAGGACGGTACCAATTGAAGAAGCTCTTGACAAGGCAAGAGCTTCTTTTTGTTTTACTTTAAGTAAGTCTCGGAACTACTTGCTAACGTGGAGTTGTTCGTCTTCCTGGCTCACTTGAGGGGTGCAGCGGGGAGTGCCTTCGATGGCCGCCAAGATGACGTCTTCGTCGGGAACCCGGATTTCGGGCTCGGCTACGATGTCTTGGAGGACTGCGTCTTCCCAGGTCTCACCCAAGAAGGCCAAGACCATTCGCATGGATGCTTCGGGGTGAGCAATGAGATCCTCGTATTGAACTTCCAGATACCGGCCAGGGATTCGAGCGCCTTGCTCTCGGATCGCGTCGACCACATGGACCCAATACTCGGCCGCAGCTTTGGGGCTTTGGCAGCACCACACCTTTTCTCCCGTCGCCGGATCGATCCAGTCGCGTTGGAGCAAACTGCCGACGACGTCACGCCCATCTCGGATCACGTGGACAAAACGAGCCCGTGGAAAGATGGATGCCATGGTTTCCATGTGAAGCAACGTGTGAGGCGTCGTTTCCACTGAACGCATGGATTTACTGGGAGCCGCTCCCGCCATCAACGTTTGAATGAACGCTTTCACCGCTCCATTGAGTTGTTGTTCGCCAATGCCAGCGGCTTCCAGATCGGGAGCCATGCTGTCCCACCATTCGTTTCGAAGCGAGCACATCAACGGAATCAACTTGGTTTCTTCCCCGGCTTCGAGTCCCGTGTGAGCGTCGAGCATGCCTTGGATGGTTCGAACACCGGAATCCCAGGTCCCGCCAATGAACACCGGCGATCTGGACTCTTGGGCTTCGGAGGTGGCTCCGAGCGCCTGGAGGGTGCGTCGAACGATGTCGCCCATTCCAGGCGCAACCTGCTCAGCGCGTGGCTCCAGCATCGACTCAATGACATCGGTCCAACCCGCCGCACTGCAATGGGTGACGAATCGAACCACTTTGGGTCCATCCACGGGTTTGGCCACCGAAACCGATGACATCGGCTGGCGGGCCACGATCGAACCAATGGCGCCCCACGCTCCGGGACCCACCAACGGTTTGCCCACATACAGGCCGGCCATCGAAATCAGTTCCGCCATGCGGAAGTCTCGGTGGGCAGACACCTGCAATCCGTTCTGCTGCAGCTCGTGGGCGCGCTGGGTGAACAGCAATGCGTCGTCAATGCGTCCCATCTCTTCGCAGGCCGACGCGGCCAACATCCACGCATCGGCAATGTTGGACTCCATAAATGGCATCAGCGGTTCAATGATCACGGCACCGTCACCGGTTTCCAAACGGCACTCCATCAAACCAAGTGTGGCTTCAGCGTGCTCAGGATCGGCTTCCAACGCCGCTTCAAACGCCACTCGGGCGCCATCAACGTTGCCTTGGGCAAGTCGAACCGTCCCCAATCGGGTGTTGGCTCCCCAAGACGTCACGCCAGGCAAACTGTCGCGGGCACTGATCTCGTCTTGGTAGGTCACGCAGGCAGCAAACGCGGCTTCGGCTCGACTCAAACACTCCATGTGGTGCGAAAAGTCGGCCGACTTCATGGCGGTGTTCTCAGCGATAACCCCTTGCAACATATCCATATTGGGGTGGTGAATGCCCCAATCCAACACCACGCCAATGGTGCTCAGGGCGCTTCGGTAATCGTTCTTCAGAATGAAAATGTGGGCGCGAAGTGTGGCCACTTGAATGGCATCCGGGCTGTCCGCGGTCATTTCTGCCCAGATCGCCTCCACGGTTTCGCTGCAACCTTCCAAATCATTGTCGTGGTAACGATCCCACGCATGAATCAACTGCGCTTCGGTCGTCTCGGGTTTCGGGTCAGCAGTGGAAGCCACCGACGCGGTCGCCTCAGGAGTGCTGTACAGGGAGCCATCGGGCGCCTCGAACACCGGTCCGGTCAGAACGGGAGCCGCAGTCTCCGCCACGGGCGACTCCTTCTCTACGACTTTGGCCGATGCCTCCATTTTGACAATGGGGGCGTCGAGTGAACGCACACGACGGGCGCGCATGGCCACCCAAGCACTCACGCTCTCGGCGTCACCACTGTCCCAGTGCAAATCAATCGTTCGGCGCATCAAACGCGGCTTGGTTTCCGAAGCGTCGCCTTCTTTCTCCGCGAGGGCCGCGGCGGTGACGGGACTTCCGTCGACGTTCACCAGCGGAAGGAAACCGCAATCCATGCCGCCGCGGTTGATCGCTTCTCGAATCGTCGCGGCCGCGCCAGAGGACAACATTTCGTCCGCATCCAGCATCAACACCCAGTCGCTGCTCGCTTGGCGCGCTGCGGCCGTTCTGGCCTCCGCGAGATCGCCCGACCACTGGTAAGGGATCATCTTTGCCCCGTTGCTCGATGCCCATTCCCCGGCGCCGTTAAGCTTGCCAGAGTCCAGAACAACGACCTCGTCCACTAGTCCTTCCGTGGATCGAATGCAGTCAGGAAGATTGGGCGCTGCGTCACGCGCTACTACACACAAAGAAATGGTGCTCATGGATGCCTCCGAACACCCTGTCGGCCCCGCCCACAGCGACCTTCAGCTTATTTTCAATTTGGCGGCCATTTTTATTTCTGAGGCCCACACTATAGGCTGTTCATCCGAGGGGGTTGAGTGGCCAGAGGCATGACGACAACAACGATGCCAGACGGCACCCGGGTCTTCTGCATTCAACCAACAGAAGCCAAAGTCCTCGATTCCCACATCGAAGGCTACATGACCAATGGGATCCGGGTGGAACCCGGGAACACCGTGTTCGATGTTGGCGCCAACATTGGCTTGTTCGGCGTGCGAATGGCCCAACGATGCAAGGGCAACATTCGGATCATTGCATTCGAGCCCATTCCGGCCATTCGCGAATGCACGATCAAAAACCTGTCGAAATGGGAAGGCAGCACCGTGCTCCCCAACGGCGTCGCCCAGGAATCCGGTGAAGCCACGTTCACCTACTACCCCCACGCACCGTCGCTTTCGTCCGCTCACACCGAGGATTGGGACGACCAAGACGAGGCGATGAAGCACGCAATCGTCGGCAACGCTCAAAGTGCACCCATGTGGTACGCAAAGCTCTTCCCGTCCTTTTTGGCGGGACTGATGGCCAAATGGATGGTCGCGTCTCCAGAAACCGTGGTCTGCCAGCTGCGTCCCCTGTCCGATGTGATCGTGGAACACAACGTGAAACGCATCGATTTGCTCAAGATCGACTGCGAGGGCGCAGAAGAAGGCGCATTGCTTGGCATCCGCGAAGAACACTGGCCCATGGTTCAGCAAGCCGTCATTGAAGTGCACGACATCGATGGACGCCTCGAACGTGTGGTCGCCGTGCTGAAAGCAAACGGACTCACAGAACTGACCATTGAGAAAGAAGAGGCCTTGAAGCAAACCCAACTCTCCAACGTCTATGCGCACCGGCCGCGCACCAAAAGCTGAAGGCAGCCACCGGCGCGAACGACTTTCCGAAGAACGGCCCATGGGGACCACTCCGGAGTCCCACCATCGAATGGGGGTGAATGCCCATGGTGAATGGAGGTCTGTGCAGGAGTGATCCGGTACGGGAAAGAACGCTTCTCGGGTGCTGTCTCGGGTCAAAACCGATAGGCAGACAGCCAATCCAAACCCGGAGGACCTGTGCTACTCACAGCCTTGCTGGGGCTTGCCCTCGGTGCCAACGCCGAAACCGCCCCTGAGACGTCCCCAACCATTTCGATCCCCTTCGAGGAATACGACCTCGACAACGGTCTTCACGTCATCCTCAGCGAAGACCACTCAGTACCGTTTGTTCAAGTGAACCTTTGGTACCGCGTCGGCGCCAAGGATGAGGTGGAAGGCCGGTCGGGCTTTGCCCACCTCTTCGAACACCTGATGTTCCAAGGCTCCGAGCACATGGACGGCGAATACTTCGGCCCACTTCAGCGGATTGGAGCCCAAATCAACGGAACCACCAACATGGACCGCACCAACTACTTCGAAGGCGTGCCTTCCGAGCAGTTGCCGCTGGCGCTCTGGTTGGAATCCGACCGGATGGGGTTCTTGCTCCCCGCACTCACCCAAGAAAAACTGGACAACCAAAAGCTGGTGGTTCGGAATGAGCGGCGGCAAAGTTACGAAAACCGCCCCTACGGCATGACCTGGTGGTGGCTCTTTGAGAACCTCTACCCAGCAGGCCACCCCTACCACATCCCCACAATCGGCAAGCACGAGGACATCGATGCCGCCAACTTGGAGGACGTGAAGGCCTTCTTCCGCCAATGGTACCTGCCCAACAACGCATCCCTTTCAATCGCGGGTGACTTCGATCCCGAAGAAGCCAAAGCATTGGTCGCCAAGTACTTCGGCGATTTGCCTTCTGGCCCGCAACCCAGCCCGATTCTCGATGTGGAACCCACTGTGATGACCGAAGAAGTCGTCATTCGCAAAACCGACGATGTGCCCCACAACAAAGTGTGGATGGCGTGGCATTCCCCGGGCGTTTACCAGCCGGGTGATGCCGAACTGGACACCCTTTCTTCGATTTTGAGTGCGGGCAAAGACAGCCGCCTCTACCAAGCCCTGATCGAAAAAGAAACCATCGCTCAAGACGTCTCGGCGTACCAAGTATCCATGCTTCTTGGGAGCTTCTACGTCATCGAAGCCACCGCTGCCGAAGGGATCGCGCCCGACGACTTGGTGGCCGCCATTGATGCCGAACTGGCTGCGGTTGCGGAAAGCGGAGTGACCGACGACGAGGTCGCGCTGGCCAAAACAAACTGGGAAGCCAGCTTCGTTCGACGCCTGAGCACGATCAACACCAAAGCAAACCTGCTCAACCAGTACTACATTCAAACCGGTGACACCGACTATCTGGCCAAGGACCTCGCCCGATTCCAGGACGTCACCACGGACGGAATCGCCAAAGCCATTGCGGGCCTGAAAAGCGGACGAGTGGTCTTGCACATCGGTCCCGAAGCCCCAGACGAAAGCACCGAAACGGAGGGCAAGTAAATGCGCACTTCCTGCCTATTGACCGCCCTTCTCTTCACCGGCTGTGCTCCCAAAACAGCCCCCGACACCAGCTGGCGCTCGACCGTGCCGGAACCGCTCGCACCCCGAGCGTTCCAACTGCCGGCCGCCCAAACTGGCACCCTTTCGAACGGGCTTTCGGTCTCCGTCGTGGAAAACCATGAAGTTCCCCTCGTGACCGTCCAAATCGCCTTCGATCAAGGCAGTTGGACCGATGGTTCCGATGGAATCGGCTTGGCCAGTGTCACCTTGGACATGCTCAACGAGGGCGCCGGCGAGTACGACGCTGCGGGGATTTCGAAAGCGGCCAAAGCACTGGCTGCAAACATCTCAACGGGAGCCGGTTCCGATTCGGCGAGCGTTTCCTTGAGCGTGCTTCGGAAAAACCTCGAACCCGCCCTCGATCTGTTCTCGACCGTGCTCTTGCAACCCACCTTTGAACAAGACGACTGGGACATCATGCTGATGGACCGCGTCGCATCGCTGGCGTCGGCACGAAACAACCCCGGCTCCATCAGCGCGCGGGTCGGATCGCGTCTGCGCTACGGAGACGAGTACAAAGGCGTTCTTCGCACCGAAGAGTCCTACCGAGCCCTCACCACCGAAGCAATGAGTGAGTGGGCATCCTCGCACCTGACCCCGGGCAACGCCCGAATCTACGTGGGTGGAGACACAACTCTTGCAGAAGTCATGCCCATGCTCGAGGCCCGATTCGGTTCATGGACCGGCGACGCGAGCACGGCCGAGAAACCCAGCGCTGCACTTCCGAATGTGGAAACCACCACCATTTTCTTGGTGGACAAACCCGGGGCTCCGCAATCGGTGCTGAAGGCCTTTCGTCGGCTGGAAGTCGACCAGTTGTCGGAAGACTGGTTTGACATCTACATGGCCAACATGATGTACGGCGGCATGTTCTCTGCCAGGTTGAACCTCAACCTCCGCGAAGAAAAAGGCTGGACCTACGGAGCCCGTTCGGGCGTTGGCACCGACTACACCAACGCCGTGTGGACCGCCAGCAGCAGCGTCAAAACGGACACGACCGCGGACAGCATTTCGGAAATCCTCCGGGAAGTGAAAGAAGCCGCGACCATCCGCAAGTTCACCGAAGATGAACTCGACAATGCCCGAGGCTACCTGTTGGGCTCTCGCCCTGTTCGCTACGAAAACGCCGGCCGCCTGCTCGGTGAACTTCAGTCAGGTTGGCTCTACGGCCTTCCCGATGATTGGACGGTCGCGTTCGCCGACAACATTCGTGGGGTCAGCCTTGAAGCCGCCCAAGCCGCATGGGAGAAGCACATTCTGGCTCCCGAATTGTCCATTTTGGTGGTGGGCGACAAAGCCACCATCGAAGAAGGTTTGAAGGCACTCGAGTTGCCCATCATCCACCTCGACTCTGACGGAAACGCCCTGGAGGCCAAGTGAGCATTGAAAGCGCATACATCTGGATGGACGGCGAGTTCGTCCCTTTCGCGGATGCAAAGGTCCACGTTCTGAGCCACAGTCTCCACTACGGACTCGGTGTGTTTGAAGGCATCCGTTCCTACGAACAAGTCGGCGGTGGGGGCGGTGTATTCAAGCTGGATGAACACCTTCGGCGTCTACTGGACTCCGCCAAGATGTGCCGGATGGACGTGCAGTACTCGGTCGAGGAACTGCGCAACGCTTGCTTGGAAACCCTGTCCAAAAATGACTTCTCGAGCGCCTACATTCGCCCCCTTGTGTACATGGGAATGGGCGGAATGGGTCTTGGCGCCCGAAACAACCCCGTACACACCAGCATCATTGTGTGGAAGTGGGGCGCGTACTTGGGCGAAGAAGGCATCAACAACGGCATCCGCGTGGCGACCAGTTCATTCACCCGGCACCACGTCAACGCCAACCTTCAAAGGGCCAAGATCACCGGACACTACGTCAACTCAATCCTCGCTCGTTACGAAGCCAACGACAACGGATACGACGAAGCAATCATGCTCGACCACTCGGGCTACGTCGCGGAAGGGACCGGAGAGAACCTGTTCATCATGCGGGACGGAGTCATCAAGACCCCACCCATCGTCAACATCCTCGGCGGCATCACACGCAAAACGGCGATTGAGATCATGGAACATGAGGGGCACACCATCCAAGAAACGTCTTTCGGACGGGATGCCTTGTACGTAGCCGATGAAATCTTCATGACCGGTACCGCGGCAGAAGTCACTCCGGTCCGCGAAGTCGACAGGCGCCCCGTGGGCCCACCGGGACCCATCACCAAGATGGTTCAGCGAACCTACCTGGACGGTGTTCGGGGCAAGGTGGACTGGATGAAGCCGATGATCACGACCTACTGAGCGCGCAGCAACACCAACTGCCGTTCCACTTCAGACCAGGCGGTCCCTCCTCGGGATCGCCTTCTTTCGACAGCCACTTCGGGGTCAAGCCACGCCAATGCTTCATCGGTGAAGGCCTCGTGTTCCGCTTGCAAGTCGCCCAAGGTGAGATCCGCAAGACTGCAGTCCCGCGCCTCGCAGGTCTTGACCAACCGGCCGGCCACGTGGTGCGCCTCCCGGAAAGGCACACCCTTGCCCGCCAGAAAATCGGCCAACTCAGTGGTGAGCGCAAAGTCTCCGGTGAGATCCGGTCCACTCTTCACGGTCATCGACTCGAAACAACCGGCGGTGACTCGAACGCACGCAATGGTGGTGTGAATGGCATCAAACAGCGCATTCCGGTCCTCTTGAAGATCCCGGTTGTAGGCCATTGGCAGGCCTTTGGTCATGGTGATCAAGGCGTTGAGCGCACCCACAACCCGTCCCGATTTCCCGCGCACCAACTCCGCGGCATCCGGGTTTCGTTTCTGCGGCATGATGCTGGACCCTGTGCTCCATGCATCCCCGAGTCGAATCCAATCAAACTCACGGCTTGACCACATCACCAACTCTTCGGCAATGCGGCTCAAATGCACCATTGCAATGGTCGCGGTGCTCACAGCCTCAATGACGTGGTCCCGCGCAGCCACCGCATCCATGGCGTTTTCACACACCGCACCAAAGCCGAGCAGTTCAGCCGAACGCGCGCGATCAATGGGGTGCGGAGTCCCGGCCATCGCCGCCGCACCCAAGGGACTGCGATCGACGCGACGGCGAACATCCGCAACGCGCTCCCGGTCCCGGGACAACGACCACGCGTGCGCCAACAAATGATGGCCGAACCAAATGGGTTGACCCCGTTGCAAGTGAGTGAAACCGGGAACCAGCATCCGGCCGTCCGCCTCGACCCGGTCGCAAATCGCGCCAATCAGGCGCGCCAGAGATTCATCGAGCGTATCCAAGCGAGCCCGCAACCAGAGGCGAACATCTGTCGCCACTTGATCGTTGCGGGAGCGGGCCGTGTGCAGCTTGCCGGCCAATGCTCCGATGTGTTCACCGAGCTTGGTTTCCACCGCCATGTGAATGTCTTCGAGTTCCATTCCGGGCATCCAGCCCGCTTCGATGTCGGCTTCCACCTTGTGGAGGCCTTGCCGAATCTCTTCGGCCTCGGCTTCGGTCAGCAATCCAACCTCGCCCAGCATCGTCACGTGAGCCAACGAGCCCGCAATGTCTTCCCGCCACATCAACATGTCGGTGTCCAGACTTTCTGAAAACACCTGCATCTCGGCGTTGGGACCGCCTTCGAACCGACCGCCCCACAGCGCCATCAGTCCATCTCCCGCATTTTCTTCCGAACTTGGGCCACCGTTCGGTAGCTCAAGCCAAACAATTCCAAGAAGCCTTCTGCCGCTTTGCGGTCGAAGGTGTCGCCTTCTGAGTAGGTGGCCAGACCTTCGTCATACAGCGAGTACGGAGAGCGGCGTCCCGTGATTCGGGCGAGCCCGGCACTGACGCGCAATCGAACGTCGCCGCACACGGTCTCTTGGGACTTCAACAGAAAGCTTTCCAAGCACTCGCGCAAGGGTCCAAACCACGTTCCGTCGTAGATGATCTTCTCGTAGTCTTGGCTGAGTTTGCGCTTGTAGTTGAAGGTCTCCCGGTCCAAACAGATTCGCTCCAACTCGGTGTGAGCCATGTGGATGAGCGTGGCGGCAGGCGCTTCGTAGACTTCCCTGGACTTCAGGCCAACCACCCGGTTTTCCACCATATCAATTCGACCGACCCCAAACGTTCCGGCCAAGTCGTTGAGGTATTCAATCAACTCAACGCCGCCCATTGGACGACCATCAATGGCGACCGGAATCCCATTCTCAAACGAGATGATGACTTCAATGGAACCCCTGGGAGCGTTGGCGGGGTCTTTGGTCATCAACCATGCGTCGTCGGGCGGCTCCGCCCACAACTCTTCCATTTCTCCGCACTCAATGGCGCAACCCCAAAGGTTCTGATCAATGGAGTACGGCTTTTCTTTGGTGATGGGAATGGGGATGTTCCGTTCCAACGCGTAGTCGACCTCCAACTCGCGCGTGGTCAACTCCCACTCGCGAAGGGGCGCCACGATGCCCAGTTCGGGTGCGAGTGCCTTGGCTGTGACTTCAAATCGAACCTGGTCGTTGCCTTTGCCCGTGCATCCGTGCGCAATGGCATCGGCTCCGTGCTCCAAGGCCACCTCAACCAAACGCGCGGACAACAGGGGGCGACCCAGCGCTGTGTGCATCGGGTACATCCCTTCGTACAGCGCACTCGCACGCACCGCCGGCCAGATGAACTCTTCGACAAAGCGGTCGGTCAGATCGTCGACCACCGCATGGCTGGCTCCGGTGCTCAAGGCTTTGTTCTTTACCCCTGAGAGGTCTTCACCTTGGCCCAAGTCTCCGGTGTAGGTGATGATCTCCGCGCCGTAATTGTCCCTCAACCAAGGAATCATGCAGCTGGTGTCGAGTCCACCGCTGTACGCGCAGACGATTTTTTTATACTGACGTGCCATGGGGCATTCTCCGGGAAAGACGCATGCTATCCCAACGGCGCCAAAGGGTCGCCCACCCAACAAAGCTGTCACCCAGAATTGACGCAGCCGACGCCCCACTCACTCGAAGAGGGCGCCGGCTGTTATCGCCGCAAGGTCGGGTGTTATCCGGCCTGGCGTTCGTGAAGAATGCGGTCCACTTCGGGGTAAACCCGGTAGTGTGTGATCACTTCACCAAAGGTGTTCTTCCACTGGCGCACGCGCTCGCGGCTGACACCAAATCCATCTGCGATGGTTTGTCCACTCTCGCCACGGGCGAGGGCGGAAAGAAGTTCGCGAAACCGAGTCCGTCCGTAAGATTTGATAAAATTACGGGCAACCCGCTCGCGACTTTTCGGCGATCCGACGGTCATAGTTGTCTCCTTCCCTGGGAGTAGCTGTTCCCAATTATTTCCCTAAAGTACCGGCAAAGCCGGCGTTTTCCCTGTTTGGGCCTGTCAACCCACATACATCATGCCACATATCCGTTGACACGTCAATGTAACGGTCAAGGTTTTTATGATCTTGAGGCTATCGATGAACTTTTTTAAAAGAGACACGCGATCCATGCGCCCCAAGACCGGCCATTCCATCACCCCTTGCCACAGGCCTTGACAAGACCAGATCTACGCCCAAAAGAACGAGCGCTGACAACCGATCTCAGGTCACGTTGAGTCGGAAGTGGACGCCGGTTTACCCGGCGACGTTCCACTACAAAGACCGGGTTTTGTGTTGGCCCAACCGTTTTGGATGACGGGCCTGCATCCACCGAACAAAACTCGCCACCACCGAGCCCACCCGAGTGGTTTCCACCACAGTGGCCCGTCGTTTCCAATGGGCGAACACATCGGCATCGCTGCGGCCATCCACCATGTAGCGGTGCCAACTCTGCCGGTCCTTCAATTCACCCAACAAGAACTCCTCCCGGGACACCGCTTGAAACAAGAAGGCGTTTCCGCCGTACACGCTGCCATCGAAGTCCACGGTGACATGCAGGTTGTTTCGCACCGCGGTGACCGTCTCTCGGACGTTGACCCAGTCAAGCTCACCGCCCCCGGCCCACACCGCTTCCACCCGTTCACTGATCGCCTGCAAGCCTTCGGCGTATTTCTCCGCCGCCTCCACGCTCCAGGGTATGCCAATGGCGTAGTTCAACTGCACGCATCGAGCCCCTATGTCGATCAAATGCTGGAAGTTGCGCGCCATGTCCGACACATTCTTGGGGGTCACCACCATGATGACTTGGTAGTTCACTCCGTATTTGTGCATCGATTCAATGTGCTTTGCCGGGCCCCTTTCGTAGCTGTCACCACTGCCGCCCCAGGGCTTGCGCTGGGCATTCTGGGTCTCTTCATCTCCGTCCAAAGACAACTGGAGATGAAGGTTCCATTTGGCCATCGCAGCGGCAATTTCTTCGGTCAAGGCCCAGGCATTCGTGGTGAGCTGAATGCTGAGGTTTCGACCCTCCGCCCGCGCGCGCTCCGTGGCGGCGTCGCACAACCGACGCACCAAGGGCCAACGGAGCAGTGGCTCGCCCCCAAAAAAGGCCAAACACAAGTCCGGATTGGGTGCGCTGAACAACAAATCCAACGACTCCATTCCAACCACGTCATCCATTTCTTTGCCACCGGTCTTCCCGATCGTGCAGTACACGCACCGCAGCTCGCACTGCCAGGTGGGCACAACAACCAAGCGCGCCTCGCGCGTATTCAGGTGCCGCCGATAGGCTCCAATCCACGAATCCACGGGACCCAGTGTGGCCTCAACCAGCGCTTCGGCGTGGGTGGAGTGGGCCCCTTCCATTCTCGTCAGGGCGAGCCCCTGAAAGCACGCAATGCGCACCGAGTCGTCCGCTCGACGAGCCAGCGAAGTGGCGGCACACTCGTCCACAAGGCGACCCAAATCACCCAACGCCACCGGACCATCAAAACTCGTGGTCTGCACCCTCACAGCCCGACCCACAACGGACTCCACGGCCGCCAACTCAAAGGCGGTGAGTCGGGCTTCATCGTCGCCAAAGACGGCGGCGTGTTCCCACCGCAGGCCGATTCTGCGAATGCCGGACACGATCGCCGCCATTCTCCAACGGCCTTCAAAGCCACCCAAAATACTGACCGACCGCGCGCGCTGACGGCTCTCCGGAGGCAGGGCCTCTGTGGCGGCCCAATGGCTTTGCATCAACGCATTGATCTGATCGGGGCACAAATCGCTCACATGGGCCAAACCGGGTCGCCGAACGAGCCCTTCGGGGCGGTGGTCCAGGGTCAACCCATTCAGCAGCACCCCTTCCGTCCAGTCTCCCAACGATTCGACCACCCAAGGGCTCAGCTCAGCGGTCGGAGCGAGGGCCTCCACCGAGCCCGATTGGGACTGCAGCAACTCAATGAGTGGACCGGAACGACCCGAATCCACCAAATGAAACGATTTCGGGTTCAACGCAAACAGGGGCCCCAGTTCCAGGGTGGACTCTGCGAGTCCCTGGTCGACCAAGACCATCGGCTCACTCTTCCCACCCCGGACACCCTCCGTGCACAATAGAATTGCGCACGGATCGCCGACGGGCGAATTTTCGGGCAGAAGTTGAGTAAAAACACAGCGCATGGTCGACCTTCAGTCTACCCCACGCGCGCCAAAGCGCAGCCGCAATGATAGTTCCCGACCATGACTGAACGCCGCACCAAAATCGTAGCCACCATTGGACCCGCCACCGCCAGCACCGAAGACCTTGAGCGACTGTTCAACGCCGGGGTCAACGTGGCGCGCGTGAACTGCAGCCACTCCAACGCAGAAGGCATCCGCCAGAGCGTTTCACGCATTCGGCGCAGCGCTTTGAAGGCCAACAAAACCGTCGCCATCTTGCTGGACTTGCAAGGCCCGAAGATTCGCACGGGACCCGGCGAGCCCATTGCATTGGAGCGCGGAGACACGTTGACGGTCGTTATGGATCCCAACCTGAAAGCGGCTGGGAAACGCGTCGGCACCACCTGGCCCAGCATGGTTCACGATGTGGCGGTGGGCGATCTCGTGTTGTTCGCAGATGGGGCACTCAGTGGAACTGTGGCCGCAGTCCGCACCGACGAAGGCGAAGTCGACATCCAGATGGACGACGGCGGTCTCCTGGGCAGCCACAAAGGCATCAACCTTCCGGAAAGCAACATCCAAGCACCCGCGCTCACCGAGAAAGACCGCGCCGACCTCGCGGTCGGCATCGCGGCGGGTGTCGACTGGGTGGCCCTTTCCTTCGTGCGCAGCCGCGAGGACATCGAAATTCTGCGCACGGCGCTGGCCGAACTGGGCGTACCGAACCAACCGGTCATCGCCAAGATTGAAAAACCACAAGCGGTGGACAACATCGATGA
>Ga0115012_10001443_pt1 | contig 13832 bp, 7 predicted proteins | sample TroAtlMetagenome_FD_88706 | JGI IMG/M metagenome (GOLD analysis project Ga0115012, IMG submission 88706) | Marine eukaryotic phytoplankton communities from Atlantic Ocean - Tropical Atlantic ANT10 Metagenome | ecosystem: Environmental > Aquatic > Marine > Oceanic | place: Tropical Atlantic Ocean...
GCCGCACCCGATGGCAACCGAGGCAAGAACGTACAGTAGGGATCGGGTGGTGAGCATTGGATTCTCCTGTTTTGCACCCTATCACTCGGAGTCTATGTAAGGGTCCCAGCATTGAGGATCATCGTTGACCACGCGGTTGACTCGGGTTGTGAGTGCCCGCAACCGAAGTGCACTTTCGGGTGCGCTTTGGAACAAATGGGTCAGCTTCGATGGGTCCTGAAGAGTCGCATCGAGCCATTGATTTGCACCGTCCCCGTCGAGCAAGACGGGCATGCGGTGGTGAAAGGGCCGCATGGTTCGATTGGCTTCGGTGGTGAGAATGGTGCTGGTGTAGGTGATTTCTCCCGTGTCATCGGCCCAGGTGGAGAACAGTCCAGCAAGCCTCAATGCGCCGCCTTCTGCCGGCTGAAACAAGGTGGGTAGTTTTCCCGCCGGCGTATCCCTCCATTCGTAAAAACCGCTTGCAGGGATGACGCACCGTTGGGTTCGAGCCAGGCGGGCGAACGACCGTTTTTCAAATACCGTTTCGGAGCGGGCATTGATCATGTTGGCCCCCGAACGAAGGTCTGGTGCCCAACTGGGCACAAGGCCCCAGCGGGTGTGTTGGGCGATTCGACCGGAGGGGGAGTGCCTCACTGCGGTGATGCTCATGGTGGGAGCCAGGTTGAATCGTTTTCTCGCAGAAGGGCGCCCAATCAGTTGAAACAAGCGAACCAAATCGTCGGGGTCGGTTGTTTGTGCGAATCGTCCGCACATCAGCGGGCCTCCAAAAGTGCGCGCCTTCAGCATACGCGGGTTGAGGCGCGCGCGGAAGGTTCGGGACGGCTGGTTTCTGAAAATGCCGTTGGACGGCGAAGCCCCATGGGTTGCCGAGCAAAGAACGTCTGGCATGACGCTGGAGATGATATGTTCGCCCCCATGATTGGTTCTTGGATTTTGTGGGGGGGGCTGAGTGCTGCGACTGCTGCACCCGCGGCCCTGGTGCCAGATGCTCTTGACAGGGATGTGCCGAGGCGAAGCTATGACATTCTGGCGCTTCACCTCGATTTGGCGCTCGATGTGCCCAATCGAGGCATTGGTGGGGTGGCCAAGTACACCGTCTCTCAACTGAGCAAAGGTGACTTTAGGTTGGACCAGGTGGCGCTCAACATTGAGTCTGTCACCGTGGACGGTGAGTCCGCAGTGCATCGAACACCGGGCAACAGCCTTGTGATTGAGATGCCGGATCGACTGGTCCGCGGCGGGCAGGCGGAGGTGGCGATTGCCTATTCGGCAACGCCTCGAACCGGGCTGCACTTTCGGGAAGGAACGGCCCCTGACCGCTTCAGTGAGGTCTGGACCCAAGGCCAGAAAAATGACAACCGGTACTGGTTTCCTGCGTGCGACCATCCCAACGATCGGTTTGAGTACACGGGCACGGTGACCGGCCCCAAAGACTGGAAAATCAAAACCAACAGCGGCATGAATGTTCCGTCGTATTTGATCATGATTGCCGGCGGACCGTACAAGGAAATGGGCGGTCCCGAACACCGAGTGTGGGCCAGCCCCTACGCGTCTTCCTCGGGAATGAAGAAGGTGTGGGAGCCCATTCCCGACATGATGGAGCACTTTGCGGAGCGCACCGGTGTGGTCTACCCCTGGGGTGAGTTTCTGCAGGTCTTTGTGCAGCGATTCATGTACGGCGGAATGGAGAACACCGCGGCTGTCATCAACTCGGACGGCGTCATCTTGCCGGGTGACATTCTGCAGACCCAAGACAGGATTCAGAGTTTGGTCGCGCACGAACTCGCACACCAGTGGTACGGCGACTATTTGACCTGCCGCAGTTGGCGGGACTTGTGGCTCAACGAAGGTTTTGCTTCATTCTTTGCCGATGATTGGATGACGCGTCGAGACGGTCCGGAGCGCTGGGCGTACGCGGTGTTGCGCTACCAACGCTGGAGTCAGACCGAACGTTCCTTGGCCGGACGGTTCTTCCACGGTGAAGACGCAGCCGACAGCTACAACGTCTATTCGAAAGGGGCGATGGTTCTCCAAATGTTGCGGGTGATGTTGGGCGAGGAGGTGTTTTGGGAAGGCATTCGCCACTACACCACCACCCACGCCAAATCCCTGGTGCGGACCCACGATCTCCGGGAAAGCATGGAGCAGGTGAGCGGCCGTGAGTTGGGGTGGTTCTTTCAGCAGTGGGTGGAGTTGCCGCACGTGCCTCGCCTGACATTGTCGAGCAAATGGTCGGACGGAACGTTGACTGTGACCCTTCGTCAATCGGTGACCGAGGACCGCCCCCGCTATACGATTCCCTTCGCCATTGAGGTGGGCGTGGATGGACACCCGCAGCACACCGGCGTGCTCACCGACGCCAAGATGCAACTTCAAATTCCGCTCGAAGAAGAGCCGTCTTACATTGCCTTTGATCCGGGCGGTGGCATCTTGGCCAAGCTGGAGCATGAGCAATCCGATGAGTCCTGGACTGCGCAGTTGGCATCTCCGTCCCCGGTGGCGGTGTTTCGGGCCATTACGGCTTTGGGCGAGACCGATGTTGCGGAGCCGTTGGCTGCGGTGTTGACGGATGAAACCGGACACTTTTTGGTGCGTGCGGCTGCCGCTCAAGCCTTGGGCAAGCAGCGCCGGACCGACTTGTTGATGCCCCATGTTCGCGACAGCAGCGACAGGGTCCGCAAAACCGTGATTTCCGCTTTGGGTTCGGGGACTGATGGCAGCGCGCTGCCCGCCTTGGAGCGTGCATTTCGAAGTGACAAGAACCCCGATGTGAAAACCGCTGCGTTGTACGCGATCGAAACCTTGTCGCCGAACAGAAGTGTCACTTTGGCCCGGTCAGTGCTGGGGCATTCGCATGCATCCCTTGTGCGTGCTGCGGCCGATGTGTTGAGTTCGAACGGCAATCTGTCGGATGTGGATCGCCTTCGCAGCATGAATGTGCGGCGGTCCATCCGGGCCTCGGGCATCCGGGAAGCTTCGTCGATCATTCGGCGACTGCACGATCAGGATGGCAGTACGGGCGCGTCCGAACGACTGACAGCCACGGCGGTGGGCATGCTGGATGATCTCGACCTGCGGGCCCGGCAATCCGCAGTTCGCGTCTTGGATGACGTTGGCACCGTGGCAGCCATCCCGCACCTGGAAGCATTTCGTCGGCTTGAAACCGTGGAAAGTTTGGCGAAATCGGCCCAAGAGGCGGTCAAAAGCATTCGGTCTCGTGACGGCAAGATTGAGGCGTTGGCCGAAGAGAACTCCACCGAAGCGACCCTCGAAGATCTGGAAACTCGGATCGATGAATTGGAGTCGGAATTCAAGTCATGGAGAGACCAGCACTGAACTTTTTTGAGGGTTCAGTGAAAGAAGATTGAAGGGGTCTCCGTTGCGGAAATGCAACCACCCTGGAGGTCACCATGAGCCGCAATCACGTTCGTCCCGTTCCACTTTTGATCGCCCTCGCTTTGAGCGGCTGCTTCGCCAAGGACTCAGACTTGGAAACCGCCGCACCGGACGGATCGGTCGAAGCCGCCGCGGAGGCAACAAGCCCAGATGCCGGCGAGGGCGCCAAAGCCAAGAGCGAAGAGGGGGCGATTCGCCCGAGTGGGGTGGAACGGTTTGCGGACCAAGTCACGCCAGTTCTGCCGCCCAATGCAACGTCTATTGAATTCGAGTCGGCGGAGATTGCCGAGTCCAACGATTTGTCCCAGGGTCTCGCGGGGGGCATAGACTCTCGGGGGTTGGGCTTTGGTGGTGGCGGTCAAGGCGCCGCCATGGGCGTCATTGGAGCCAAAGGAAGCCAGCCCCGGGCCAGAGGACTTGGGAAGCGCGGAGCCATGTCCGTTCGGTCGGGACACGGCTCCGGCGGAGGAAGAATTGTCGCTCAGGCTCGCGGCATGTACGTTGCTGAGTCTCAGCGGATACCGCGTCGGCCCGAACGGGAATCTGCCCATGAAGAGTACACCGACCATGGCGTCAACCCGTTCACGCTGGTCAGCAAAGATGCGTTGTCCACCTTTTCAATCGACGTCGATACGGCCAGCTACACCATGGCTCGTCGCAAGCTGAAAAACGGTGTTTTGCCGGCGTGGGAAGGTGTGCGCGCCGAGGAGTTCATCAACTTTTTCGACTACGAATACCGCGATCCGAGCCGAGGGCCGTTTGCGGTTGACATGGAGGCGATGCCCGACCCGTTCCGCGAGGGTCGACACATCATGCGGGTGGGCGTTCAAGCAAAACGGTTCGATCCTTCCGAGCGTCCTCCATTGCACTTGACCTTTTTGGTGGACGTCTCCGGATCGATGTCGAGTCGCGACAAGCTCGGCCTTGCCAAGACGTCGATGCACACCTTGGTGGACAACCTCCAAGAAGGGGACACTGTGGCCATGGCAACCTACGCCGGCCGCACCGCGCGCATCCTTGAGCCCACCGATGCAGCAGAGGCGAGAAGGATTCATCGGGCGATCGATGCGTTGAGTTCCGGAGGTTCGACTGCGATGTCATCGGGCATCGACATGGCCTACGAGATGGCCGATGAGGCGTTCGAGTCGGGTGCAGAGAACCGGGTGATCATCCTCAGCGACGGCGATGCGAATGTTGGAAGCCGTTCATGGGAAGCCATGTTGAAGCAAATCAAGGGCTACGCCGATCAGGGGATCACGTTGTCCACCATTGGGTACGGTCAGGGCAACTACCGCGACACGCTGATGGAGCAGTTGGCCAACAAGGGCGACGGAAACAACTTCTACGTGGACTCGGCCAAAGAGTCGGATCGGATTTTTGGTGAGAAAATCGGTGGCACCATGATCACGGTTGCGAGGGACACCAAGATCCAGGTGGAGTTCAACCCAGAAGCAGTCAGCAACTACCGTTTGATTGGCTACGAAAACCGCGACATCGCCGACAAGGACTTTCGCAATGACCGCGTCGATGCCGGAGAGGTGGGCTCGGGTCACAGTGTGACGGCATTGTACGAGGTCAGCCTGGTGGACGAGCCAGAGGGCGATCTGGCCACCGTTCGGGTTCGTTGGGAAGAGCCGGGCGCTGACAAAAAGGCATCGGAGCGGGCCTTCGCGTTCAAAAGGAGCGACCTCAAACGCAGCTCGAAACGGGCGAGTGATGACACCATTTTGGCCTACGCGGCAGCCACCTTTGCTGAGGTTCTGCGGCAAAGTCCGCACGCCGCCGAAGTCGACATGGACGAACTGAAGCAGCTGGTAGTGGCCCTTGATGGGGCGAAAGATGCGCGGGAGTTGGCTCGCTTGATGGGGGCCGCTGAGCAACTGGGTGTCATGGAGTCGCAGGCCGCGTGGCACGCGAAAAACTAGTCCGTTCACGCGGAGAAGTTTGCGGGGCGCTCATCCAGCCGGATGGGGGCCCCGTTTGAATTTGCGGGGGATGACTTCAGCGCTTGAGGAGCGTCTCGTACATTTCGCGGACCTGGTAGCGGTCGGCCCGAGCCATTCGGTCCATGGCGCTTCGGGGGTGAATGTTGAAGAAACCGGCGATGGCATAGGGCAGGTGGTACCCCCACCGTAGTTCGTCGCGCATCGAGGCAAACTCTTCGACCAAATCCAGGATTGGGCGCACGTTGTACTTGGGGTTGTCCAGGTAAAACAAGAGCAATTCAAGGGGGCAGTTTCCGGCTGCCCGCCCGATGCCGTGAAGGGTCGCATCGACAAAGTCAACGCCCTCATCGATGGCCGCGATGGAGTTGGCGAAGGCTTGTTGTTGGTTGTTGTGAAAATGAACGCCGACCTTGATGCTTTCGCCCAGGTAGTTCATGTACTTATGGACGAGGTAGCGAACATGGTACGGGTACAGGGCGCCGAACGAGTCCACAAGGGCCACGTTGTGAACGCCCGATCCCGCCAGCTTCAACAAGAAGGTGTCGACGTCATCGGGGGCCAAGGTGGACACGGCCATCACGTTCATGAAGGTTTCGAAACCTTGTTCCAAGCAGTGGTCCAACAGCTCCAAGGCTTGGTCCATTTGGTGGGCGTACGTGGCGATCCGGATCACATCGATGGCGGTGTCGTCCACAGAAGGAATGTCGGCGAGTTGAACCCGGCCAATGTCCACCATGGTGGCGATTTTCATCGGGCTGGGTCGGACCACACCTTCGAGATCAGAGTCGTCGCAAAAGCGCCAGGGCCCCACATCGTCACGGCTGTACAGCCCAGCTTGGGTCTTGTAGCCGACTTCCATGTAGTCGATGCCTGCGTCAACCAGCGCTTCAAACACGCGCCGCACGAAGCCGGGGTCGAAATCCCATTGGTTGCAGATGCCGCCGTCTCGGATGGTGCAGTCGAGGACTTTGATCCGACGTTTCCGGTCGGTGACCAAGCCGTCGGGACAGCAGTTTACGCGTGTGTCGAGTCCCATAAAATCTCCCTACACCGCAAACGTAGCCGGCGAGGGGGCGAATGCCAGCGATTTAGAAGCGGATTTCAGACTCGGCACCGGGCGTGACGGCCATGAAGCCGCTGAATCCCAGGAAGGCTGCCCGGTTTCCCGGTTCACTGCCCGTTGCCAGGCGAAGTGCATAGCTGGAACTGATGCCCTCGTTGGTGACCGTGAAAGAGGCTTCGATGCCGTCCGCGGTGGAGGACCAGCCTGTCAGAGACACCGCCTGCAGGCTGCTGCGCAGGGCGTACACATGGTTGTGTTGGCCCGGAGGCAGGCTGTGGCTGACGTTGAAGCGGTAGACCCAAGGTCCGCTGGGTTGGTCGACCCGCTGGATGAGTTGGTCGGTTGCCGGACTGCCGCCCGTCAGGGCATCGACAAACCAGGTCTGGCCGTCGGGAGTGGAGATCATTCCGCTGGAACCGCTCATTGAGAAGCTGGATGCTGTGGAGTTGAAGTGCGCGTGTTGCCACAGTGTGGTGCTTTGATCGATGTGATCGAGGATCAACACCACCTCTTCGGGCAGAACGACGACGAAGCGCGAGAGGCGATTCAGGCCCAGGTCTTCCCACCCATCGTGACTGGGGAATTCGGTGGGGTACATGCCCTCAAAGTGCCCGCCCATCACGGTGACGCCCCGGCGAGTGTCCACGATGTCCATCGCTGCGCTGGCGTCCATCAAGTCGCCGCCTTGTCCGTAGTCAAGCCCCCATTCGCCGAGTTGCCCCACATTCCAGGGATTCCCCACTTGGTCGTGAAAGCTCGAAGGTGTCCACCAATCGCTTCGCTCAGCGGGCCCCCATCCGCGGTCCATGTTTTGTTCTGCGGTGAAGGTGTAGGTGTTGGAGATGGCCGTGCGCTTCGGCAAGCTGGTCCCGCCGATCGTCAGCACCGCTTGGCCCCGCGGGTACCATCCGATGCTTCCAGCGTCGGGGTGAAGCTGGGCGGTACCAACGGCGGTGGCATCGAGTTCTCCCGAGCGAACATCGGCCCACAGGGTGTTGGCCACCGGTACTCCGGACTTGAACAGCAGGCTGCTGTCGCCGGCAGTGAACCCAGAGTGCCAAGTGGCGACCCCCCATTCTTCGAAATGATGGTTGACCGGGGCATCAATCGCTGGCGGTTCGCCCACCAAGGAGGGTTCGCACCATAGGAATTCAAGCCACAAGTCGTGCACCCGGGATGTGCCTTCCTCAATGGCCAGTCGTTGTTCCCGCACCCAAGTGGCGGTTCGCGCGCTGGTGTAGGCATCCACAAAACAAGTTTGGTGTTCGGGTCCGCGCAACCAGTCTTGGCCTCCGTCGCCCACGCTCATGACGCCGACTTGGCCGGGCCGCGCCAGCCGAAGCATGGCGGTGCTGCGCGCTTGGAGCCACGCAGAACCGGTCAAGTCGGCCGCGAAATGACGCTCCATCAAACGCCAACTTTGGTAGGCATGGGTCAGCGTTTCGGATGCCATGCTCGGCCCTTCAGGCCACGACCCATCTGCAATCGTGTCGACATTTTGGATGGTGCGATTTGAGAAGCTGCGGGCTTGGGCCCGCCAGGTGGCGGACTCCCCGTAGTCATGCTCGGTGACCAGTCCGGCCATCATCAATGCCGAGTGCTGAACTTGGCTGCTGCGCTGGGCCCACGGAGCTTCGTCGATCAGTCCCCTGGATAGCGAGGAGGCCGTTTCGATGATGCGGGTCCGCGCATTCATTCGGTCGGTGGGCTCCATGCTGTCGTGAAGCATGTCGTAGATGATGCAAATGCCTTCAAGCGTGAGGGCTTGGGCCATGGCTGTGTCGCCCCATTCGTCCAGGGCGACGATGCGGCGCGTCCACTCGAGGGCGTTGTTCAGCACAGTTTCATCGGTCGTGAACAGTGCGTACATGGCCAATGAGGGCAGGGGGGCCACGAGTTCGCCCCATGCTGCATCTGATGTGGGCGGCGAGGCGCCTTCGTTCAGGGGAATGAGGGCGGGATCTCGCCAGTCGGACACGTATCGGTCCCACGTTGTCACGATTTCAGAACGTTCAAAATCAAAGATCTGAGCTTGCAGTCTGGGCACATCGGATGCGGAGAAAAACAAGCGCGGATGATTGGCGCTGATGTCCAGGGGCGGCGCAGCGGTGTCGTCTGCACTGCCGCCATCATCCGGCGGATCTGTCGGTCCGGAGTCTTCGGGTTCCGGTGCCGAGGCACCGGTATCGGAGGGCGCATCCACTTTGTTTACGAACGAAGCGTCGCAAGAAAAGAGTGCGAGGGTCAGTGGAATTGCGAATCGCTGAAACATTGCGGAATGATCGTACACCTTCAGCGGAAGTCTCGGCTGGTCAATTTTTCAGGTTTTGGTGCTTTTAGGGGTGAGAAGCGGGACGCCAGCAGACTCACTGACTGACCATCCCGTTGCACACGGGCTGTGATTTCGAGCAAATTGTGCTGCACAATCGTCTTTCGCTGGCGCTCGAATGTGTGCGGTTTGATGACCACATTCAGCAGACCTGTTTCATCTTCTAGGGTCATGAAAACCACTCCTTTGGCGGTTCCAGGGCGTTGCCGATGCGCCACCATGCCCGCCACTTTCACGGTGCGGCCTCCGGGCACAGCATGCACTTCCGCTGCGGAAATGAACCCTTTTTGAGTGAGTGTTTCGCGGACCATGCCCACGGGATTGTGCGCCAAACTCAACCCAAAGCTGCGGTAGTCTTCGCGCATTTCATCGATTTCGGTGGATTCGGGTAAGTGCGCATCGTCTGTCCGCTGTAGGCCACGGAACAGGGGCAGGTCGTACAACCCTTGCACGGCCCACAGGGCGTGCCTTCGGTTGGCGGCCAAGGACTGCAGGGCGTCCGCTCGAGCCAAAGTCGCCAGTGCTGATCGGTTGATGTCGGCCCGGCATTGCAGCGAAGCAATCGATTGAAAGGTTCCGTGGGCCTCTCGTTCGGTTTGAATGCGCAATCCGGCTTGTTTTGGCAAGCCTTTGATTTGGCGAAAGCCGAGCCGAATGGCCCAGGAACGTTGGCCAGTGGGTTCCAGGGTGTTGTCCCAGTGGCTTTTCTGAATGTCGATGGGTCGAACGTCTACGTCGTGCCTGCGGGCGTCATCGAGCAGCGATCTCGGCGAATAAAACCCCATGGGTTGGCTGTTGAGCAGGGCGGCACAGAATGCGGCCGGGTAGTGGTGCTTGAGCCATGCAGACACGTACACGAGTCGCGCAAAGCTTGCGGCGTGGGACTCCGGGAAGCCGTATTCGCCGAATCCACGGATCTGATCGCGGATTTGTTGGGCGTATGCGTCACTGATGCCGTTTGCCCGCATGCCCGCCATGAGTTTTTCGGCAAGGGGGCCGAGCGTTCCGCGTTTTCGCCAGGCACCCATGGCTCGCCTGAGGGCGTCGGCTTCTCCCGGGGAGAACCCCCCCACTGCACTGGCCATCGCCATGACTTGCTCTTGAAAAATTGGAACACCCAGCGTTCGCTTCAAAATGGGTTCCAGGCTCGGGTGGGCGTACTCGATGGGCTCCTCACCCCTCCGCCGGCGCAGGTATGGGTGCACCATTCCGCCCTGAATTGGGCCCGGTCTGACGATCGATACTTGGATGACCAGGTCGTAAAAACACCGGGGTTGCATGCGGGGGAGCATGGACATTTGGGCCCGGCTTTCAATTTGAAAGACCCCCATTGTGTCTGCGCGGCACAGCATGTCGTAGACCCCGGGATCGTCCGCGGGAATTGAGGCCAAACTCAGGCATTGGCCCGTGTGCTCTTTCACCATGTCAAAGCCTTTTCGGATGGCGGTCAACATGCCCAAAGACAGCAGGTCCACTTTCACAAACCCGACGGTGTCGATGTCATCTTTGTCCCATTGGATGACCGTTCGTCCCTTCATGGATGCGGGCTCGATGGGGCACAGGTCAATCAAAGGCCCATCTGAAACGGTGAACCCTCCGGAGTGAATGCCCACATGCCGCGGCATGCCCTTAAGGGCCTCGGCCATGGTCACCGTTTGCTGCACTCGAGGGTCTCGTGGGTTGAGCCCGGCCTCGGTCAGTTTTGCTTCATTGATGGCGTTTCGATCGAACCATTGAACGCCCTTGGCCAGCCGATCGATTTGGTCGGGGTCGAGCCCCAAGGCTTTGCCCGCATCGCGCAATGCCGAACGTCGGCGGTACGAGATGACTTCATTGACCATTGCGGCACGGTGGCGACCGTAGCGTTTGTAGACGTACTGGAGGACTTCTTCCCGGCGTTCGTGTTCGAAGTCCACATCGATGTCGGGAGGTTCCCCGCGCTCCTCTGAAATGAATCGTTCGAACAGGAGACTCGAATGGGCGGGGTCGACAGCGGTGATGCCCAGCGCGAAACACACCGCCGAGTTTGCGGCACTGCCCCGTCCTTGGCACAAGATGTTGCGGTCTCGAGCAAAACGAACGGCGTCGTAGACGGTTAAAAAGTAGGCGGAAAAGTTGAGTTTTTCGATCAGTCGGAGTTCGTGCTCGACTTGAGAGGTCACTTTTGCTGGTGTGCCTTCGGGGTACCGCCATTCCAGGCCAATTGCGGTTTCATGGCGAAGCCATCGGATGGGGGTCCAACCTTCGGGGACGATTTCTCGTGGGTAGAGGTAGCGCAAGTCGTCGAGTGAAAATGTGCAGCGGTGGGCAATTTCATGCGTTCGTTCGAGGGCCGAGGGGGCGGAGGCGAACATGCGTTTCATGGCGGAAGGGCTCCGCAGGCAGCGCATTGCGTTGGCCGCCAGTGCGCTGCCCGCGTTGTCCACGGTGCACTTGCGCCGAATGCACGTGAGCACATCGTGCAATGGCTTTCGGGAGGATGAGTGCATGATGGCATCGCTTGTCGCCACCAAAGGCACTTGAGTGGCCGCAGAAAGGACGGCCATTCGGTCCCAGTGTTTGACGTCGTGACTGTCCAGTCTTCGCGTGAGAGCGAGGGAGAGCGACTCCCCAAAACACTCTCGCATGGCCTGGGTGGATTCGGGGGTCCAGTGCCCGAGCAAAATGGCTTCGAGGCCCCGAGAACGATCCAATAGTTGCTGCAATGGAAGTTGCCCCCAACCTTTGGGGGTGTCTTTTCTGGCGTCGGTGAGCAGTCGGGTCAAGTTTGACCACCCGCCGGCATCCTGCGCCAGCAAGGCCACTCCGGGGCCTCCGGCGATGGTCAGCAGCGCTCCGGGCAAAACCCTGATGCCGCAAGCAAGCGCCGCTCTGTGGGCCCGTGGAAGTCCGTAGACTCCGTCCCGATCGGTGATGCCCACGGCACTGAACCCCAGTTCTGCGGCCCGCTCCACGATTTCTTCTGGTGTAGAAGCGCCTTCTCCGAATGAAAAAGCCGTTCGGCAAACCAGTTCAATGGGTTCGTTCACCGGTCCCACCACCCGTGAAGCCACCACCGACCATGCTCCTTGTACAGCCAACACCGTCGGCCATCGCTCAATGCAGCTTGCCAGTAGGTTCGTTGAAAGGGGCGGGACCACCATTCGCCCGAAATTTGTTCGGGTCCCAGTCGTTGCTCCACCGACTCCCAGCGACCGCTCAGATGCACCGCCGTGGGTTGGTTTCCTTGGTCGACGTCCACTTCAATGGCTTCGGGTGGAGACAGCATGATGGGCGGGCGGTCTGGAGCGATGGCTTCCGGTTGACCTTCCCAAGCGAACACCGGGTCGGGCGCGTGAGCGCTCACCAAGCACTGCGCCGCTGAGCCCGTGCTGCTGGGGACGGGGGTGCCGAAGGGGACGGGACGCCACGCCCCCTCCGGCCGGTGACGGGGAATGGAGCGCGCGGAGAGCACACTTCGACTGCCCAAGGCGTCCAGCAGTTTGGCGCTGACATCTGCGATGGAATCGTTTTTACGGAGGGGGTCCCGCAAGTCGATTTGATGGCCATCGAAGGCCGATGCCGCATCCGTGGTGAGGGTGACGGCGACAACAGGGCCGCCCAGTTTCAAGTCCGCCGTTCGGTGGCGGATTCGATTCATGATGGCGGTGGAGTCGCGTGTGTGGGCTCCCAGTCTCAACCCGATGGATTGGCTTCGTCCGTCTGAGAGGCGAAGTCCGAGTTCGACGTGGGTGATGGCCTGACTCCGGGCGATCAGGCGCGCAGTGAGATCCCGGACCAATGCACCGACCACAAAAGACAGGGCTTCGAACTCGCTGATGGGATCGGGGAGATCTTGAGTCAGGACGAGGGGCCCATTTTCGATCCACGGATGAAGCGTTGGGCGCGGAGACCGTCCGCTCGACATGGCGTGCGCAATGACCGCTGCGGGGCTGAACCGTCCTGTCACCGCCGATGGAGGCAGGGCGGCGAACTGCCCAATGGTGAGGATCCCCAGGCTTTCGAGCAACGCGCGATCTTTGGTCGGCATGGGCAGTGCAGCCAGCGGCAATGGAGCCAACGCCAGGTGGCCCTCGTTGGGGGGGATGATTCGATTGGTTTGCTGCCATCGGGCGACATTCAGCGCGGTGGTGGGGTCGTCGGCCACAACGATGTGGGCTGGGTGGCCCAGTTGTTTCATCCGAATTCGGACGCGCTCCAACAGCGCCCGTTCGGTTCCTGCGCCGGGTACGCGTGCGATCTCGGCGACCACGGCATCGGGCGGCATGGCTGCAATGCACGGTGAAATTCGAAGGAGTTGATGGGTGAGGGCCAAGAGATCCGCCGCTTCGGCTTCGTTGTCCAGCAACTCGGCTTCGACGTGCGGCAGGAGGGCTCGTGCTGCGGCCACGCTCATGCCGGGACGGATGCCCGCTTGCTGTGCTGAAGGGGTGGCGGCTTGCACTCGCAGCGCGTTTTTTTCTTCGGCAACCAATACCGCTGGCTCACGGTGCGGCCAACCGCACCGGTCCAGCCGGAATGTGGGTGCATGTGCAACAAGGTACCTGAACATGCGTTCAGTGTACTTCGGTCCGCCCATCGGCACAATCGTCAAAGCGGACAATGGGTGTCCGGAGTCGTGCAAACCGTTCGCTTACTCTACACTTGCCCCATGAATGGAAGTGAGCACCGATTGCTTCGGGTGATTCTGGCGATTGCGATGGCGGCGGTGTTTCTGCCCTTGCTCAGCGGCGGGTTTGTGTGGGATGACCACCTGCTGGTGGTCGAAAATACGCTGACAGATTCGCTGGGCAATGCGGTTGCCATGTTCCAAACCGACCTGTGGGGGGCCACCCCGGTACCGGACTCTGAGCCGGGCTACTACCGCCCCTTGATGCTGGTGGACCTGGCCATCACGCGTGCGGTTGCGGGTTTAAACCACTCCGCGCATCACTTTCACAATTTGCTGTGGCATTGTGCGGCCGTTGCTTTGTTGTTGAAGCTGCTGGACCGCATTCTGCAAGACCGGAAGGCGGCCACATTGGGTGCCGCCGTCTTCGCCTTGCACCCTGTCCAAATCGAGTCGGTGGGCTTCATTTCAGCCCGCAACGAGCCC
>Ga0115012_10001449_pt1 | contig 13819 bp, 13 predicted proteins | sample TroAtlMetagenome_FD_88706 | JGI IMG/M metagenome (GOLD analysis project Ga0115012, IMG submission 88706) | Marine eukaryotic phytoplankton communities from Atlantic Ocean - Tropical Atlantic ANT10 Metagenome | ecosystem: Environmental > Aquatic > Marine > Oceanic | place: Tropical Atlantic...
AGAGGTAGATAAGAGTGGTAACGGTTATGCCGTTATTCGTTTCCTACCAGAGCCAGATGGAGAAGATCTTCCTTGGGCACAGGTATGGAGTCATGCATTTCAAGGACCAGGTGGTTGGTACATAGAGAATTCTCTCACCACACTTAACCAAAAGGATCCTGTAGGTGAATTAAATAGGACGCTATGGAATAGTGGACTAGATGCAGACAAAGATACTGCACGTAAGCAGAAGCGTAAGCTCTCTTACTACAGCAACATCTATGTTGTAAAGGATCAACTTCATCCAGAAAATGAAGGTAGAGTATTCTTATATAAGTATGGTAAGAAAATTCATGACAAGATTGCATCAGCGATGCAACCACAGTTTGAAGATGAAAGTCCAATCAATCCTTTCGATCTTTGGAAGGGTGCTAACTTTAAGATCAAGATCCAAACCATTGGTGGTTACTGGAACTATGATAAGAGTGAGTTTGACTCACCCTCTGTGTTAGGTGGATTGGATGATGATGCATTAGAAGCAGTCTGGAAGTCACAGCATTCTCTTAAAGAGTTTACTGACCTTAAGAACTTTAAGTCTTATGAAGATTTGAGTTCTCGTTTAAATATTGTGCTTAACAAGTCAGCAAGACCTGTAGTACAATCAAACGAGGAAGAAACAGATAACATCTATGCTATCCCTGATAGTCCAGTTGTTAAAGCGGACCCACCTACCCCCACTAAGACAGGGTTTGGTGCTAAAGTACAAGAAATAGAAGAGTCGGGTGAATCACCAGATCTTTCCTATTTTGCTGCTCTAGCTAACGAAGACTAATGAAAAGACTCCTGCTACTCCCACTTCTACTCCTTGCTACACCAGTAAGGGCAGAAGCACTAACTTGGAAAGAGTTTTGGGAACCATTTCAGGAGTCTTACCATAATGGTCATAGTCACCGTCCTAATCCTCATTGGAGGGACTGGAGCTATGACCACGGTCACTATCACCCACATAGACCAAGAAGACGGAAGTGTGAGGTCATTGTTACTAAAAAGTATTGGGTTAATGGTCACTACCTAGGTGGTGGTCCAGTATGGAGTCCAGGTCATTACATCACACGTGATGAAATTCAGTGGGAATATTGCCGTCGATAATCCTGTATATTATTTCGATTTCTGAACAAGAGAAACCCCCGAAAAAATCGGGGGTATTTTTTTGCCCTGGAGGTTTTTTAAGTTCCGCTACCTGAGCTTGTTGCTGATCCGTATTGATTAGTTGTGGTACCAATATTAGCGGAAACACCTGCTACACCAGTAGTCACTACTGTGCTGCCATCTGCTAAAACATCCCCTTCGCTAATTTGGTTAGCAGAGGTGTCAAACGTCCTAGATGAGTAATCTGCTTCAGACGCAAAATCAACAGAACTCGTTTGACCGATATTTGTGCTATAAGTTGGTTTAACGCCAATAAACTGCTCTTGGACAGTATTCTTAGATCTCTTAATTTGACTTTCTGAGTCAACTTCGGCATTTGGAAGATATTCGACTAAATTAGCAAATTCTTCTACAAACCCATTTATGTACTCTTTCCGTAAAAGGTAAATATTGCGTTTATAGTCATTTTTCTCTGCTTCGTAATCATAGACAGATATGGGTCTAACGGTCTGATCTTTAGGAATCAAAGTTCCATCAGGTCTGGTATAAGTCCAAGTTTCTGAAACTTGACGACCATCTTTCACTAATGTCCTACCTCTACCATCTACAATTTTTTGAGTAACCCAATGGTGGATAGAATCTGATTCTTCTGCATATTCACTCTCAATGTACCTTTCTAGCTCATCTTCGGACATGGGCCATTCATCATATACATTAATAATATTGTTAGTAAGCAATACAACCCAATCTAAGTCCATATCACCATATACTGCTAAAGCAACTTGATCAGGTCTTTGGTTGTTTTTAATCGTATATTGGTTAAAACCTAAAATGATGTCATCTAGGTTTTCACGGATTTTAATCCTTCTAAAGATATTTTTAGCTAATTTGAAAGGATCAACGTTATTAATCCTATAACTTGATACTCTTACTTCTACGTCTGGTAGATACTCGAAATAACTCATTAACCTATGCTCCCTGAAGTAAACGGTCCAAAATCTCCTATCATATCTTCCATCTTCTGTAACCAATCAGCAGCAGATTGGGCATTATTACTCTCTATTTGCTCATTACTCTGTCCACCAGAAGCGTTGACTGCTGGTCCATAAGTTTCCTTTGTAAGGAATGCTGTTTCACTGAATTCAAGAGTTAAATTATACTGTAAAGCACCAAAATCTACATCTTGACTACCATTCATGGTTGATCGTAGTGAAGTATAGTTCGGCATATCTACAGTCATATTCTTCAATACCATTTTTGTGGGAAACTGCATGATTGCACTTAATATCCCACCTTTTCCACCAGTGCCAGGATTATCAATAGTCTCGTCACCGCCACCCTTATCAGTGTATCTAACGATTTGAGCACGGAAGTATTCTGGTATTGTTAACCAGTTTTCTGTCCCTTTACCTGGTAGTGAGAATTTTCTGAATAGTTGCACAATATTGTATATCGTGCTTGCATCATCAGCACTCTTTGGTATTAATTGCCAAGTCCATGAATGTGTCCTGAAACCTGCTTGACCTTTATATACTGCTTGAGCATATGGGTTGAATATCTTTTTACCAACTAGAGAGGTTAATGCTGCTGTATCAAGATTACCACCTTGACCTGTTGCAGATAATGCTGTATTGATTACTTTAGATGCAGCAGTATATCCTACTTGTGGTACCGCACCTGCTGCTGCTTTTGATATGGCAGCTGCTGTTTCATCACTACCAAAGTCTACTGGACCATCTCCTCCTAGACCTGCTGATTTAGCAGCTTCTAAAGCAGCATTACCTGCTGGACCTAGACTAACAGCTTCCCAGTTTTGTGTGTGTTTTTCAGATAAAGTAGTTGGCAGATATAGATAGATTGAGGAAGTGCCATCCACTAAGGTGTTTGTCTTCTGATCAAATATATCAAATTTTAGATAATCTATTACTTTAGTCGGAAACGCAGCACTACCCCTGATAGCTTCTTGACTACTTGAAGAGTTAACGCCTATCGGTTTTGCTTTTGGAAATACTAACGCCATGAGTTACAAGGGAAAATTTAGACCATCAAACAAACATAAGTACAAAGGTGATCACACTAATGTTATTTATAGGAGTTTGTGGGAAAAGAAGTTCATGCACTGGTGTGACAGGAATGCAAACGTTATAGAGTGGGGAAGTGAAGAAATTATTATACCTTATAAGTCTCCTTTGGATAACAGGATTCACCGTTATTATCCTGATTTCTATGTTAGAGCGAGGACAAAGGATGGACGAATCGCCAAATCGATTATTGAGATCAAACCAGCTTCTCAGACTAAACCCCCTAAACGTAAATCGCAGAAAGCCAGGACTTTTCTAACAGAAGTGAAGACTTGGAATGTAAATAGTGCTAAATGGAGAGCAGCAAGACAATATTGTGCTCACTACGGTTTACAATTTATTATACTCACGGAAAAACACTTAAATGTATGAGCATTTTTACAGACGTTAAAGATCTTGCTGAGGGTAAGTCACAGTCTAAACAATGGTATAGAGAGCAACTTCAATATGGATTGGAGGAATATACTGGTGGATTCACTGTTGGTGACATTATATTTTACAATTATTCAGCAGTAACACCAGATCTAAAGTGGTGGGATACCTTCCCTATGGTACTAATCACAGATGTTGATTACCAGAAGATGCAATTCTCTGGGGGGAATCTACACTATTTACGACCAAACTCTCGTAAAAGTATGGCAAGCACTTGGGCTTCAGGTAGTATATCGTATCCTATGCGTTGCCATCATAAATACTTTATGTCTAGTGTGACAAGAGCTTATAATGTACCCCAAGAGGAATTGAAAGATATGACACCACTTCCAGTAGAACAATTTGTTATTAGACCTAAAGGTCTTGGTCGTACTATGGAAGTACCTAGCAGTATAATTTGGAGTAGACTCAAATGAGCATGAATAGCTTTACCACCTTTAGGGATCTGGTGGTATCAGGAAAGAGAGAACCGTCTAGGTCCAATCTTTTTGGTGTCAAGATATATCTACCTACATGTATACTCGCTAATGAGGCAGGGATTAGAAAGGATCAAAGAGATACTGCTATAGCAATTAACTTCCTTGCTGAATCAGTTTCAGTACCTGCTAGAAGAATACAAGGAGAGCAAGTTAAAGCTGGGTGGCAAGGTCAATCATATAATGTTGCAAGAGAGCAACAGAATGGTCAGATGGATATTAGTTTCATAGTAGATAAGAAGTTATTTCATCGAAAATTCTTTGAGCAGTGGATGAATTACGCTGTCCCTGACCAAGAGAATAGAGCAACTCTATATGATGAGTATACGACTAATATTATTATTCAGAAGTGGGAGATTGCGTCACCTGTTAATTGGCAAGGTGTTACTGAGGGTGGTAAGCAGTTTACACAGAGACTTAATATGGTCACAGGTGTTTGGCAATTCTTTGCAGCATGGCCTGCTGACATGGGAGGACTATCATTCAATAACGGTCCAACCAGTCTAGTTAAGTTTAGTACTAAATTCAATTACGAGAGATATAGATTTGATACTGTGGGTGCTGATGAATTGAATTACAATACTCCAGACAAATTTATCAATAGTGCTACTAATGATATCGGATTAGTTGGACTAGGTAATAATCAAGTAGAAGCAGCTCAGTTTGGTGCCTAAATAGAAATATAATTATTAATTGTTATGCCTTTACCTAAGTTAGCCATACCTGAGTATGAAGCGACTCTGCCTGTCACAGGCACGAAAATATCATATAGACCATTCCTAGTTAAGGAAGAGAAACTACTCTATCTCGCTATGGAGTCGCAAGACAACAAGCAGATGGTCAAAGCAGTGAAGACTATTATTAAAAACTGCACCAACTTAAAGTCTAAGGTTGAGAATCTCGCTACTTTTGAGATTGAGTATATTTTCCTTAAGATAAGGTCTGTTGCGGTTGGTGAGACAAGTGAATTTAAGGTCACATGTCCCGATGATGAGAAAACAACAGTTACTGTTGAGGTACCTCTTGCAGATGTTACCTGTATTATTCCTGAAGGACATACTTCTAAAATTCAATTGGATGATAATGTTGGTATTGTGATGAAATATCCTTCATTGGATGTATTCATTCAACAGAACCTTAGTGAGAACCCTGACATACAAGACATCTTTGAATTAGCTGCTGGTTGTATTGGTCAGGTATTTGATAAAGAAGAAGTCTATGACTCCTTTAGCAAGGCAGAAGCACTTGAATTCCTTGAGAATTTGAATGCAGAGCAATTCCAAAAGGTACAAAACTTCTTTGAGACGATGCCTAAGTTATCTCATACAATTGAGGTATATAATCCTGAGACTAAGAAGAAGAGTGATTTAACTTTGGAAGGACTGGCAAGTTTTTTCGAGTAGCGTTAATGCATGATAGTCTTGAGAATTACTACAAGACTAACTTTGCGTTAATGCAACACCACAAATACTCTTTGACTGAGTTGGAAGATATGATTCCTTGGGAACGTGATGTTTATGTGAATCTTCTCATTGCTCATATACAGGAGGAAGAGAGAAGGCAAAAAGCAGACGAAAACAAAATGTCCCTATAATGGCAATTAAGAGTTACGTCAAAATAAAACCAATCGCAGATAAGGATGGTCCTTTCGCTGGAAGTTTCGATGAGATTCGGAAGGGTATCAATCGTACTGGTGCGACTGTAGAGAGTATTGCCAAGAATAATGTAGAGACACATAAACTAATTCAGTTTGATAAGGAGTGGTTACAGACTACCACTCAGAAGGAGATAGCGACAGATCAGAAAGAGGAGAAAGAAGATAAGAAAGGATTTGGGAAGTGGTTTAAAGGATTTAAGAACATGTTCCGCCTCAAGAAGAGGGAGGAGAAAGAGAAGAAAGATGAAGCAGTAACACCTGAGGAAGAGGAAGAAAAGACAGTCAAGAAGGAGGTTAAGTCTAAAGCATCAAATTTTTTAGGGATGCTTGGAAATTTCTTGACACCTATATTTGAGTTTGTAGTCACTATGGGTGTACTCAAATGGTTGAGTGACCCAGAGAAGGCAAAGAGAGCTGGTAAGGTATTCAATTTAATATTTGCAATAGGTAAGTTTGCCTTTAAAATAGCAGAATTTGGTGTTGGTGCTCTAGCTAGTGGACTTATTAATGTATTTGGTGCCTTTAAAGAGGGACCAATCAAAGGCACGTTCAAGTTATTCCTTGGTGCTCTTCAATTATTTGCTGGATTTAAGACTCTTCAATACCTATTAAATCCTCTTAAGTTATTCACTGATGGTAAGAAACTTACTAACCTCTTCATGGGTGTCAATGAGAAGGAAGTAGAGTTTAAGAAACAAGAGCAATGGCGTAAGTTTGGATATAAGGATAGGGAAACTGGTAAGATCTACACTGAGCAGGAATATAAAGCACAGAAGAAGTCAGTTGAGAGACAGCAGAAGAAGTTAAGAGCACAGGGTAAGAATGACCAAGCAAAGAGAGTTGGTGCTAAGTTTAACAGTAGAGTAAAGAATCCTACTAGATTACAATCGGGTAAAAACTTCGGTAAGAAGATGATGAAACCTGGTGCACAGAAGGGTCTCGCTGTTGTTGGTGGTATCTCTCGTATTGCATCAGGTATTGCAATGGGTGAGGATAAGACTCAAGCAGTTGGTGCTGGTATTGGTCAGGCAGCAGGTGGTATGTTAGGTGCTGCTGCTGGTACTGCATTATTAGGTCCATTCCTAGGTCCATTCGCACCTATTGTGGGTAATGCTATTGGTAGTTTCTTGGGTGAGTGGGTAGGTAAGACATTCTTACCAATGATTAAACCACTATTTGAACCTATCAAGAAGATGTTCAGTATGTTGTGGACGGTGGTCAAGGGTGTTGCTGATGAGACTGGTATTACAGAGTTCTTTGGCACATTCTTCCAGTTTATAGGAGAACTTGGTAAGGTAATGATGAATGTGATGGGATGGTTGATGAAACCTATCACATGGTTATTGAGTGGTGTTATTAAGACACTTGGTAGTATCATAGGTTTTATTATCAATGTCGCTAAGAAGATATGGGCAGTAATAACAACGCCTGGTAAAGTAATACGAATGATTGGTATGGGTAGGTGGGATAGAGTTGGTAATGATGTAAAACTGGAAGAGGTGGGTGCTGCTGCTGGAGGTAAGGTTACAGTAGTCCATAAGAGTAAGGGTGGTATAGTACCATTCAATGAACCAAACGTAGTTCAGAAGATGTATGGTGGAGCAGTCCACAACCATACCACTAACCTTACGAACATAGAATTTAGTAAGGGTGGTAAGGTTGCCTATTCTTATAGTCCTATCCAACAGTTTGCTAGTGGTGGTGAAGCACTACTGATTACTGATAAGGGTGAGACTGAGAAGATAACGGGTGAAGATTTACAACCTGCATCTTCACCTGTTGCTGATGCTGCATCTATTAAGGCAGATGTGACTAAGAGAGATGAGATGCATAAGCAATTCCAATACAAGAATCAGAGGGATAGTGATGTGGAGGATATAGTTCTTCCACCTAGGACTATTGTTATGAAATCCACTGTTCCAGTCCTAAATACTATTGCTGCGGGTACTAGAGCACAACCAGTATATCAAACACCCTCACCACTATTCACCTGTTGATAAATGGCAGAAGTAAAAGCTAAAGTCCAGAAAGCAGTGTTGTATAAGATGATCTCCTATAAGGGGATCCAAGATAAGAATAATTCTTATACACCACTAACTGCTGCTGCAAGATTACCTAAGACTGAGAAGAGCATTCAGAGAGGAATGACTGGGGTAATGATGGGTCTTAATGCTTTGGGACGTACACTCAATAGCATTGCTCTCAACACACAATTTATGTTGGAGTCGTGGAAAGATAATATTAGACAGGGTATAAAGGATAAGTCTGCGTTACTTAAGCAAGAGGATAAAACTAAGAAGTTAGAGGTTACAAGGAAGAAAAAGAAGGATACTCTGGCAGAGAAGAGAAGGAAGTTAGAGAAGAGAGAGAAGGGTGAAGAGGAAGATGAAGAAGAAAAGAAAACTCTGGGTCAGAGTGCAGTAGAAGGTATTAAAGAGACTGGTAAGGGATTATTCAGTGGTTTCCTTGGGTTACTTGGTGACTTGATGGGTACTTTCATTGCGATACCTATACTCACATGGATTGGAAAGAATCCAGACTCAGTGAAGAAGTTGATGGGTATATTCCAGGCTATTGGTAAGTTTGTATTTAATATCGTTAGTTTCTTAGGAGGACTAGCACTTGATGGCATCATTGATTTCCTTGAGAATCCTATAAGTCTTAAGGGTCTATTTGGTGTAGTTAAGTTTCTACTCGGTGCTGTACCATTATTTGCTGGATTAGTATTCTTAAAGAATCCTGATCTACTATTGAAGACTGCTGGTAAGGTAATAGGTGGTTTGATTGGTGGTCTCAAACGAATGTTTGGGATTAATAGTAAGGCAGATAAATTAAAACAATTTAAACTTAAGAAGTTAGGAGGACAGAGGGGTAACTTCTTTAGTAGTAGGGCAGGTAAGGTTGCTACTGGATTAGGTGCTGGATTTGCAACAGGTGCAGCAATTAAAGCTGCTGGTGGTACTGAAGCTGAGGCAATAGGTGGTGGTGTTGGAGCAGCAGGTGGTCAGATGCTTGGTGCTAAGTTAGGGGAAATGTCTGGTATCCCAGGCATGGGTGCTGTTGGTGGTATGGTAGGTACTATCGCTGGTGGTGCTGTTGGTAAAGCAATAGGTCCTATGATTGAACCAATCATTGAACCTGTGAAGAAATGGTTTGGTATGATTAGTAAGGTATTTAATGATGTATTAGCAGATATTAAAGAACCTCTGGAGGAATTCTTCACTACTCTTGGTGCATTCATGAGTAAGATCCTTGAGGTAGTGGAGCCACACCTACCAATGATTACTAAGATAATCAGTACAGGTATACAAATAATGTTTATGCCTTTATTCAAGGGTATACAGGCATTGACTGCTGTGATGAAATTATTTCTTGGTAATAAAGGAGATAAGAAAGGAGGAGAAGAGAAGAAAGGTAAAGCAGATGGTGGAATGGTCTATAGAGCAAGAGGTGGTTGGATTACTGGACCTCAGTCAGGATATCCAGTATCATTGGATGGTGGTAATAACGTATCATTCATTGGTCATGGCACAGAGTGGGTTGGTATGAAGAGAGCTGCTGGTGGATCTGCATATGTGATACCGTATGATACTCCTGCAACTAAATCTAATAGGAATCTAACATCTAGAAGATATAAGGAAGCGGATAGAGGAGGTTATGCTCTACCTAATGCAATGGATCAGAGGTTACAACCTTATGCATGGGGTGGTAAATGGTTGAAGGATAGATTTAATCAGTTACCTCAAGTAAGAGCAGCGAAGTGGCTCGGTAAGAAAGCAAGTAATGCTCTTGGTGGTACTGATGAAGATGGTAAACCAAAGGGTATGATGAGATGGATAGCAGGTGCTGCTGATCAAGCAACGGGTGGATTCTTTGATTTTGATAAGCAAGGTCACTCAATGTATCAAGCATCTGGTCTAGTGAATAAGGCAGGTGATATGCTAGAGAAAGCTAAGCAGAAGAAGCAAGAGGAGAGACATAGGAAGTTGCAAGACTCTATTAATAACTCTAATAATATTGTAAATATTGATGCTGGCACAGGTAACGTGGGTGCTACTACTAGCGTTGTAGATGATGTGCCTATCCTTATTCCTGGTGATGATCATATGGAAGCAGATAAGTATATCAGACCTAAGTTTGGACTCGTTGCTGAGTTCTTAACAGATCCCGTGGAGTTTATGTAAATGGCATTTTTAGAGTTAGTAAATGACGTAACTGGTGCCTGGAAGAAGATATCCTATGGTGTTACTCCAGATTCAGCCCTGAATGCAGTCGATTCCCCTAGGGAGTTTAAGATTGATAAGCTACAACTTACCTTATTAGATTCAAGTGGTGAAGATGGTGAGACATTTGATATAACAGAATTAATTCTGAGTTTCAATTACCATGAATCTATTGAGTCTGCTTTCCTTAGGTGTGATATCAGTATACTGGATAGTGTTGACTTTAATACTAAGCTAATAGGTGGTGAGAAGGTTAGGATAAAGATGACAACTAACAGTTCTATAGGTAAAGAAGCACTGGATACTACACTAATAGTCTATAAGATTGGTAGTATATCAAAGACTGAGAGAGGTCAATTGTATATCTTACATACTATATCTCCAGAGATGTATAAGGATGAAGGTAATAAGATATTTAAAGCATTTGGACCTGGTGAGGGTGCTGTGAAAGCTGACTGTATACCTAAACTTATATGTGAGGAGTATCTTGAATCAAAGGGTGGTAAGAAGATAAAGAAAGATAATTTTGAAAATCATTCCCCAGTTACCTTCATATCTCCCAGTTGGAAACCTAGTGATGCCATATCATATTTGTCTGATAAGGTAACAAGACTATCAGAGAGTAAGGGAGAAAAGAAGCAGTCTGGATTCTTATTCTGGGAGAATAGGAATGGGTTTAATTTCAGATCTATCGATAGTATTGCTCAAGGACATGCTGAACAAGCAGGTATCTATGAGTATAGGTATGTGCAACAGGCACAGGAGGGTGTTAACCCAATGTATGCTATTGAATCACTTACCTATCCTGATAAGGCAAATCATTTATCTAATATGAGGTTGGGTACCTATAAGACTGCTGCTATAGGTGTATCATTACCATCTCAGAAGGATAGTTTTGCACCTCCTTCTGGTAGTAAAGAGGAGGCAGATGGAGAAGAGACAGCAGGAGTGGATACTGTTACTAAGGATGCTGGTACTGGATTTGGAAAAGCACCAGGTGGTACTATCAATAAGATGAGGATATTAAACTTCGAGCATGTATTTGCTAAGGCAGACACAGTAGAGAAAGCACCACCATTTAAAGTCCCATCTTTCTTCGACCTAGAGAAGGCACAACCTACTCGTATGAAGATCCGAGCATTGCCTGGAATGAAGAATCAAGGTAATATCAAAAATCCGAATAACGGAACAAACCCTGACGTTGATAGCATGGCAGTTGCACAATATGCAGCAGCGAGGTATAATCTACTTAAGGCAATAAAGTTAAATATTACTGTACCTGGAAACACTGCTCTTTCAGCAGGTGGAATGGTTAAAATTATAATACCTGCATCGGAAGAGAAGGGGTCTAATGTTAAACAAGACATACATTTCAGTGGTAAATATGTTATCGCTGCACTCACTCATGTTTACAGAAAGACTGGTATCACTACCAAATTATATCTTGTTAGGGATTCCAAGCCTTCAAGAAGTAAATAACTAGCCTAAATAATCATACACTCTACAGAGATAGACATGACAACTATAGAGCAACACATACAGCATGATAAAGAGTTGGTAGATGATCCAACTGTTAGCCCTGCTGCACGTCGTCACTTTAAAGAAGAGTTACACGACCTTATAGAATATGCTGACCACCATAAGGCAGAAATAGATGCTGGTGATCACCATGATCCAAATTGCTTAGAATTATTCTGTGATCAGAACCCTGATGAGCCTGAGTGCTTAGTATACGACGACTAAATGGAATTTAATGATGTAGTAGGTCACTACAGGAATAGAGATCAAGCATTTTCTAATCCTTCACAGTGGCCTCAGATTGATATACGACTTACTGAGAATAGTTATGGTATAATATTAGCTAAGTCTTGGTATAAGTATAAGGGAGAAGACGAGCCATATAATTACATTCAGTACGATTGGCAGAGGATGGATGAAAACATCGTCTACACTAAAACTACTAACCTTATCACTAATACTCCTTCCTGTTCTTTCATTTGGCACTGGGATGGAGATTGGTGGAATGGTAGTACTGATGGAGAATGCATCCAAGGTAATACGAGGATGGTCTCCAAGATAAGATTTAATGGTAAGGAATACCGTGCTATTGATACTGGTTATGATCTAGAGACTGGAAAGTTTCGATGGGGTAAAGAAGAGACTGAAGGTGAATTTCGATTCACCAGACTTGATAAATAAAAGAAAACTATATTAGTAATGGCAGCACGTACTGACTTTTTAGGAAGAGACGGATTTACCTGGTGGGTAGGCGAGGTCGAGAACATTAAAGACCCTGCCGAGATCGGGCGTGTTAAGGTGCGTATTCTTGGGTGGTATACTGGTAATCAGGAGGGACAGGCATATCTAAAAGAAGTCCCACCAGAGATATTACCCTGGGCAACAGTTTTATTACCTAACGATCAACCACAAACAAAGTCAAGTGGTACTACAACAGAATTACAGTGTGGTGCATGGGTATTAGGTTTCTTCCTTGATGGTGAAGAAGCACAGTTACCTTGTGTACTAGGTGCGTTTAGAGGATTTGGACAGCAGAAAGCTGATGCAATGACTACCATTGCTGATCCAACAGTCGCCAAAGAGTTAGCAACTAATACACCACAGAAAGATAATTTAAAGGGAGAGCCACAGTTAGATGGTAGTCCATTCCCTAAACACCCACGTACACCAGCAAGTGCTACTGGAAAGGTAGAGGAGTCAAGAGGTGGTGGTATCAATACTGCTGAGACACGTGTCCCAGGTAATGCTGTAACTAACCCTATCAAACCACCTGTTAATGCTCAGTCTATTGGTGATGGTGTTGCTGGTCCTGCTGGTAAGGGATTTGAAAAAGATTTGAATAGAATGCTCACTGAGTTAGGTGAGATGGCAGCATCCATGTCCTCTGGACCTGGTGGATTTGTCTCTGTTATCACTGGTAACAAGATGGCAGGAGATAAGGTAAGAGAGCACCTTGGTAAGGTAATGGGTTTCCTCTCTGCTGGTATAGCAGGTATTCTTGCACCTCTGAAGGAGATGTTAGCGAAGATAATCGCTGAGGTTGTAGGAATGTTGGTGAAGATTATATCTCAATTCATTCCTATAGTAGTTGTTAACCTACTGATGACATTCCTAGAGCAGATCTTTGCTCTATTCTGTGCTAAGACACCAATGTGGTTAGGACTGGTGAAGGGGGCACTGAGCGATACGGCAAACTTTGCCAACCAAATGGCGAGCCTTGCTGTAGATAAGATAGCCAGTAGTACTATAGCTGGTAAGATTGATTCTGCTGTTAAAGGTTTAAGCAACCGTATTCTTAAGGGAATAACTTCTGCAATGGATCGTGTTAAGGACGTTGCTGGTGATGTTATCTCTGCTGTGAGTGCTGCTAAAGGTATGATGGGGGCAGCAAAGAAACTGGGTGATACTGTCCAGATGATATTTGAATTTGACTTTACCTCACTAGATTGGGGTAGTTTGATTCAGATCCTTCTTGCTATTCTTGCAGCATTATTTAAGAAGAGTTGTAACAGGAAGATAAAACGTCCGAGTAGTAAGTCGTGGTTCCCACTGATAGGTACTACGACTTGCGACAATATAGAGGAAGCAATTAAAGGCACACCATACGAGAATGTAGATAACCTTTATGCAGATGGTACATCTACAGTAAACATGGCATCATCTTATACTACTGCGGGTGTAATGGAGCAGGGTGGTAGTTACATCGATAAGATGTTTGAGGGTGTTAAACCTGAATTGATGCAGGTATATAGTGGATTGAATGGCACAAGAATTATAGATGATGCTACTCCTAGCAAGGAGAAG
>Ga0115012_10001450_pt1 | contig 13816 bp, 15 predicted proteins | sample TroAtlMetagenome_FD_88706 | JGI IMG/M metagenome (GOLD analysis project Ga0115012, IMG submission 88706) | Marine eukaryotic phytoplankton communities from Atlantic Ocean - Tropical Atlantic ANT10 Metagenome | ecosystem: Environmental > Aquatic > Marine > Oceanic | place: Tropical Atlantic...
GCACAGAAACCAAACATTAGAGCTATAAGACAACCGTTGATTTATCAGGCACCAGCAAGACAACCAGTAATTTATCAAGGACCAGTAAGACAACCAGTAATTTATCAGCACCAAAATCAGAGTCCGTTTACATATGACCATAGGAGTCCATTTACCTATAGAAATCCAGTAAATGCACAGGAAAGTAATCCAGTTATTGCACAAACACCATATCCAACTATTGCAAATAGCCAAACAACTTCTAATGCACAACAACCATATCCGTATATTGCACAGGCAAGGCAACCGTTAACATATGACCATAGGTCACCTTCTATATACACTACTCCAGTAAATGGCCAACAACCTTTTATTGCACAATTAAGACAACCAAGTTCATATCAACATGCATATCAAGTTAACTATAACTACAGGTCTCCGTTTACTTACCAAACACCTTACTCAACTACAAGACCTATCGGGCCTCTTGCAAAAGTTAAAGGGGTGTTTGTTAATCAGGGTGGAACGGTAACTAAAGCACAAGAAGTATATGTTCATGACCATAATACTCAAACTGCAGAGAAAATTCACCAATCTGTCCCGAATGACCAGTATGCAAAAGGATAATGGATAAATAGTAATATGGCAATCATAGCAAATCTTTATATCGACCAAGGAACAGATTACTCTATTGAAGTAGACTGCACTGATATTGCTGGTGAGGTTTTAGACCTTACTGGATACACTGCAGCTGCACAAATGAGAAAGACTTATGGGTCTTCAACTATATCTGCAACCTTTACAACTACGATAACAGCTGATACAGGTAAAGTGGCACTATCACTTACTGATACACAAACAACTGCCTTAGAAGCAGGTAGATATGTTTATGACCTAAATATAACTAAGACTGCGACCTCAGAGACAACTCGTGTTGTTGAAGGTCAAGCAATATTAACCCCAGGCGTAACGAGATAAAATTATGGCAACAATTAAAGCAAGAGTTCTACAAGGAAACCAAATTAGAGCAAAACAGGTTGCAATTGGTAACTCATCAACTTTACAAGCAGATTTAACCAATAAGTCTATCAATGAACTATTAGATGTGAACGCAGCAGAAACCGACAACGGTCTATTAGCATATGACCAATCCACTGATAAATGGGTCACTAAGACTACCATTGACGGTGGAACTTTCTAGTGTATGTTGAATACCTAGATATACCACAAATTCCCGAAAATCTTCTTCTAACTAACATAGAAGACATCACAAGTCTAGAAACTCAGAAAACAACTCCTAATGGTTTGTATACAACTTATCATGCACCCACGGAACTGTATGAGTATGTTAAACAGGGATTCTTTAATAACAATGTTCAAGTAAGATATCAAGTCATGAATGGTCAGTTACCTATTCATGTAGATTCTGATTATCAGGGTGTATCACATGTATACAATTACTGTATAATAACAGGTGGAGATAGTGTTAAAACTCGTTGGTGGGAACAAAGTGTAATAGAGAATAAAAGAATATCCTTTGACGGTGGACATTTTGATGCAATTTGGGGAGATGAAGTTAACGGTGGTCTTTTATATGAGACTGTTATCGAACCAAATCGTTGGCATAAATTAACAGTAAATGTTCCTCATGATATATCTAAACTTGATACTCCAAGGGCAAGTCTAAGAGTTTGGACTGAGCCCACTCTTCAATCATTCTAATTGTATAAATACTATTATCTAATCAAGGTGACATTCAGTGAGTCACGACCCACATAGTGAGTGGACTGTTATAGAATGTATCTTTCTCGGATAGTGAAGAGAAAATTAATATTAATTAAACTAAATTATATTCCTTGGAGGAATAAAAAATGTCAACAGTAATTCAAATTAAACGAAGCACAGGAGTCAGTGCGCCAACGGTAAGTAATCTTGCTGAAGGTGAATTGGCATATGTGCAAGATAGGTCGAATTCGGGTGCTGGTGCAAAACTTTATATCGAATCAGTAGATTCAGATAACTCTACAGCGTTGATTCATGCAATCGGTGGTAAGTATTATACAGATATGCTTGCTGGTTCGACTGCAACTCCTGCCGACTTCTTAGTTGGTAATAGTGCATCAACAGGTGGAACATTAAAACTTATGGAAGATACCGATAACGGTTCTAACTTCGTAGGTCTTAAAGCTGCAAATACATTAGGTTCAAGTGTTACATGGACACTTCCTACTGCAGACGGTTCTTCTTCTCAAGTCATACAGACTGACGGTAGTGGAAATTTAAGTTTTGCTTCGACAACCTCAACCCTAGCGGGTGCGACCGACACTGATATATCTTCAGCTTCTGCTGGTCATATATTGGTATACGATGGGTCTAATTCGTGGGACAATAAAGCAATGTCAGGAGATGCAACTATTGCGTCTACTGGTGCAATCACCATAGGTGCTGGTGTAGTTGAAACTGCCATGGTTGCAGATGACGCTATAACACTAGACAAAATTGCAGATGCAGTATGGGTAACTGAGTCAGAAGGTATCGGTTCAAACGATAACGACACAACTCTACCTACTTCTGCAGCGGTTAAAGACTATGTCGACACCCAATTAACTGGGTCAGACTTAGATTTTGCAGCCGATTCAGGTGGTGCTTTATCCATAGATTTAGATTCAGAATCCCTAACAATTGCTGGAACAGCAAACGAAGTAACAACTGCTGGTTCAGGTAATACAGTTACAATCGGTTTACCCGATAATGTGACTATTGCTGGTAACCTAACAGTTAGTGGAACAACTACTACAGTTAACTCTACTACAGTTTCTATTGCTGACCCAGTTTTCGAAATCGGTGACGATAGTTCAGATGATAACCTAGACCGTGGTATTAAATTTAAATATAATAGCTCAGGTGCAAAAGTAGGTTTCTTCGGTTTCGATGATTCAACAGGTAAATTTGTCGCCTTATCAAGTGCAACAGACTCTTCTTCAACATTCTCAGGAACAGCAATGCCTGCAGTTTTTGGTGCGTTGGAAGCAAGTGGTCTTGCTCTTTCAGGTTCAATCACAAGTGTAGACGGTTCTGCTCCAACAGCAGGCCAGTTGTTAATAGGTCATGGTTCTAATGGAGACATGGCACTTGCAACTCTAACTGCTGGTGAAGGTATCGATGTGACAAATGCAGATGGAAGTATCACACTAGCTGGTGAAGATGCAACAACTTCAAATAAAGGTATAGCCTCATTTGCAAGTGCAAACTTCACAGTAAGTTCAGGTGCTGTCACTATAACTGGAATAGATGGTGGAACATTTTAATTCATAATCTAATCTAGGAGGAGATACCCATGGCAACAGAGATTAAATTTAAAAGAAGTTCGACACAGAACGATGTCCCTGCTACGAGTGATTTAGCTCTAGGGGAAATTGCAATCAACACCTATCACGGTAGAATGTATACCGAGAAAAATGATGGGTCAGCTGCAATATCAGAAATCGGTTCTAATCCTGCTTCACTTACTATCAATGATGCTATAACATTTCCTACCAGTGATGGTTCTAACGGACAAGCTTTAACCACAAATGGTTCAGGAACCCTCAGTTTTTCAACTGTAGGTGGAACTGGACTATCCGTATTTAAATATTCAATTACAGGTAATACTACAAGTATAACTGGTAATGATGATGACAGTAATTCTTTATCCTATGTAGCGGGTAATGAATCTGTTTATTTAAATGGGGTTAAACTTATTGACGGTGGGACAGATTATACTGCCACCAATTCCACAACTATCACTTTGGCTGCAAACGCAATATCAGGAGATGTTGTTGAGGTCGTAGCATATACATCGGCGGACTTAGTCCAAGGATACTTTACTGCTTCCTCGTTGACTGCAACCACGGCTGACCAAGTGTTATCTGCAAATGCGATTGCCAACAAGGCAATCAAATATGTAATTAATGCAACTCACGCTTCTGCTGGCACACACGCTGCAGAAGTCCTATTAATCAATGACGGTTCGAATGCACACTTCGTTCAATACGGAGATATCTATTCGAACGCATCGTTGTTCACTTTAAGTAGTGACATTAGTGGTGGAAACATGAGACTTCTCGTGACTCCAGCAAATACTAATACAACGATAGACACATTTCAAATAAGACATTCGTAGGAGGATAAGATATGGCCATAAGTAATTCATTTAAACTTGCAGAACTTGTTCGTCATTTGACCTATAATTCTACAGACGATGTTATCGAAACAACTAAAAAAATGCATGATAAGAATAGTAAGAGGTCTTCTGCAACGAAGACTTCTACATCTGAATTCAATTTAGATACATTTGCCCATGCAAGTTTTAGAGCTGCAAGATATATCGTTGCAATGTCAGAAGGAACTAATTTCCATTCAACAGAAATTATGTTAATTCATGACGGAACAACGGTCTCATTGACACAATATGGAGTTTTACTGGATACAACACTTGCAACCTTTGATGCAGACATCAGTGGTGACAATGTTCAGTTAAAATGCACTCCAGCTTCTACAAACTCGACAGTAATCAAGTTTGATAGAACATTGGTTGATGCATAAAGTTAAACTTTAGTCAAAAATAAAAGGGCCTTCGGGCCCTTTTTCTTTTTCCTTTGACAAACAAATATCATAAATAAATGTATAATTAACTAATTCAGTTCATTAGGACATACAAATATGGCAGATACAAAGAATTTCAGAATAGAACATGGACTAAATGTGGTGACTAACGAAGTAATAACATCAAGTGGTAAAGTGACTGCAACAGCGGTTTCAACTTTAGACACAGATGATTTAGGTGAAGGTTCAAACAAATATTTCACAACTACGAGAGTAGACACTCATTTATCAAATAGTTCAGCTGCAAAAACCATTAATAATGCTTTAATTGACGGAGGAACCTTTTAATGGCAGCCCAAAATTTTAGAATAAAAAACGGATTATCAGTAGGAACTACTGAGGTAATAGATAGTTCAGGAGACTTAACTGCTGCTGCATTTGGAACGGCTGCAAAAGAAGCAATCGATGACCAAGTCAATACGGTATTAACAGCAGGGTCGAACATATCTTTAACATATGACGATGCAGCTGGGACATTAACAGTTGCTGGTCAGGCAGGAGATATCACAGGAGTTACAGCTGGAGACGGTTTATCAGGTGGTGGAACAAGTGGAGGAGTATCCCTTGCATTAGACTTAAACGAATTAACTGCAGCTTCAGTAGATGTAGCCGCAGACTCTATCGCAATCGTAGACGGTGGAGATAACTCAAGTAAGAAAGAATCAATAGCAGACCTCGCTACTGCAATGGCAGGAACAGGTATCACTGCAACTAACGGTGTCTTTTCTGCAACACAAGGTGATATCACAGCAGTCACAGCTGGAAATGGAATATCAGGTGGAGGTGCTTCAGGAGATGTCTCAGTTGCACTAGACTTAAGTGAATTAACAGAAGTCACTATAGATAATGCAAACGATAGTATGGTATTAATCGATGCAAGTGATTCAAGTTCAAGTAAGAAAGAAACAGTTGCAGATTTCGTAAGTGCAATGGCTGGTTCAGGACTGAACGCTGCAAGTGGTGTATTAAGTATATCAGAAACAGGTGATATATCTGCAGTAACAGCTGGAGACGGTTTATCAGGTGGTGGAACAAGTGGTGCAGTAACACTTGCATTAGACCACAACGAATTAACTGCAGCTGCAGTAGATGTTGCAAACGATAGTATCTCAATTATAGATGCTTCAGATAGTAATGCAACAAGAAAAGAAAGTATTGCAGACCTTGCTACTGCAATGGCAGGAACAAATATAACTGCAACTAATGGTGTCTTATCAACAACAGCAGACCTTACAGGTGTAACAGCTGGAGACGGACTTAGTGGTGGTGGAACAAGTGGTGCAGTATCCCTAGCATTAGACTTAAACGAATTAACAGGAGCTACTCTTGCAGTTGCAGATGATAGTATACCATTTATCGATGCAAGTGACAATAGTAGTAAAAAAGAATCAGTTGCAGATATAGTAACTGCAGTTGCTGGAGACGGACTTGCAGCTTCAAGTGGTGTTCTTGCAGTAGGTGTAGACGGTAGTTCATTAGAAATAAGTTCAGATGCATTACAAGTTAAAGCAAGTGGTGTTACTAATACCATGTTGGCAGGTTCAATTGCAAACGCAAAACTTGCAAATTCAACAATTACAATTGCTGGAAGTTCTACTGCATTAGGTGGAACTGTTCTTGCAGACACCGATGCATTATCAGAAGGTTCGAGTAATCTCTATCATACATCAGAAAGAGTAGACGATAGAGTTAATGCTTTAATTACCGAAGGAACTGGAATTACAGCAACATATGACGATGCAGCTGGAACATTAACACTTGCAACTACAATAACACAATACACAGAAGCTTTAGTAAGAGGTGATGTATCAGTTACAGATGCTGGTGGAGATGGTTCACTTGCATATAATAACTCTACAGGTGTATTCACATATACTGGCCCAAGTGCAGCGGAAGTAAGAGCCCACATAACTGCTGGAACTGGTGTTGGAATCAGTTCGGGTGAAGTTAGTATCGGTCAGGCAGTTGCAACTTCAAGTAATGTTCAATTTGCAAACTTAACACTATCGGGTGATTTAACAGTTAATGGTTCAACAGTAACAAATAGTGCAACTAATACTACTATTGAAGATGCATTAATCGAACTTGGTTCAGGTAATTCAGGTTCTAATTCTAATGACCTTGGTTTGATTCTTGAAAGAGGGTCAACAGGTAATAACGGATTTATGGGTTGGGACGAATCTGCAGATAGTTTCATATTAGGAACTACAACAGACACTGGCTCATCAACAGGAGATTTAACTATTACAGTGGCTCCGTTATCAGTTGGTGCAGTTACAATAACGAATGCAAGTAATTCAGGTGGAACAGCAAGAAATGTATATCAGTCAACTTCAGCCCCAGGCGGTTCAGACGGTGCAGTTGGTGACTTATGGATATTATACTCTTAATAATTAAGAGTTAGTGAGGATAAATGGCAACAGGTAATCAGAAGGTTAAGACCCCTAGTGGTTGGAATGCTACCCAAGGTGCTTGGGTTAAGACAGGTTCAACTACTTGGAAAGCAGTAGACCAAATTTATGTTAAGACGCCAGACGGGTGGAATAATGCCTCTGGCCAAGAAGCAACTCAAATAACATATCCATATATTGCAAACGGTCAAGAACCTAACATCAGGGATAGACAAAACCCTTATCCTTACATTGCAAATGCACAAGAACCTAACATTAGGAATAAACAAACTGCATACCCTTACATTGCAAATGGTCAAGAACCTAATATAAGAAACCGTCAAAATGCATATCCTTATATTGCAACAGGTCAAGAACCTAATATCAGGGATAGGCAGAATGCATACCCTTACATTGCAAATGGTCAAGAACCTAATATAAGAACCACACAGTCACCATTTACCTATGACCATAGGTCACCATTTACCTATGACCATAGGAGTCCATTTACTTACCAGTTCAGAACTCCTACACCATATAACTATATTGCGCCAGGCCAAGAACCTAATATAAGAAACACACGACAACCAGTAATTTATGACCATAGGTCACCGTTTACATATCAAAGTCCTTATATTGCAAGTGCTCAGCAACCAAACATTAGAGATATAAGACAACCGTTAACATACCAAGCACCAGCAAGACAACCATTTATTGCACAGGCAAGACAACCGTTGACTTATCAAGCAGGAGCTCGTCAACCATTTATTGCAAGTGCAAGACAACCGTTTACTTACCAAAGGTCAATGAGACAACCATTTATTGCAAGTGCAAGGCAACCGTTAACATATCAGGCACCAGCAAGACAACCGTTGACTGCAACTTATCAAAGTCCGTTTACTTACAATGCAAGACAACCTTATACAGTGCCAGGCGGTGGTGGTTGCTTCAGTGCAAGTATGCTTATCCTTATGGGTAACAATCAACTTATACCAATTAGTGATGTTGAAGTTGGAATGTCTGTATTGTCATTTAACTTTGAAACTAACCTATTAGAACCTAAAGAAGTTGGTGGATTAATGGTTCCAAGAGAAGATATACAATTATATACTGTTAAACTCTCAAATGGAAATGAACTTGAAGTGTCAGGTGGTCACCCAATATCTACAGCGGGTGGTTGGAAATATATAGATGAAGAAGATTATAAGACTGAACTTGAAATGGGAATAACATCATTTGAAGATGCAGTTGGTAAATTAGAATTAACTGATGAAGTATTCTACTTTGCAGAACAGGGAGTGGTTGTAGAATCAATCACTAAAAAAGAACAAACTGAAACAGTATATGCATTGCATATGATTGAGGATAATGAAAACTACTTTGTCCAAGGTGTTTTAGTTCATAACGGGAATCAGAAGAAGTAATGCCACAGCAGCCATACATAGGAAATGCAAGACAACCAGTTCCGTTTTCTTATCAGAATCCGTTTACTTATCCCGCGTCTTATCAAAACCCGTTTACACACAACGCACAGAACCCGTTTACTTATCCAGCGAATGGCCAGAACCCGTTTACGCATAATGCACAGAACCCGTTCACATATCCAGCAAGTTATCAGAACCCGTTCACACATAATGCACAGAACCCGTTTACTTATCCAGCTAACAAACAGTCACCGTTTACATATGACCATAGGTCACCGTTTACATATCAATCAAGACAGCCAGTAAACGGACAGCAACCAAACATTAGAAGTAAACAAAGTCCATTTACATATGGATATAGGTCACCGTTTACATATCCTAGAATTGCAGCTACTCAGGGGCCAGTAATTAGGAATGCACAAGAACCTAATATTAGAGATGCGAGACAACCTACAATTAAGAATGCACAACAACCTAAAGACTATGACCATAGAAGTCCATTTACCTATGCAAGACAAGGACAAACACCTGATACATATGACCATAGGTCACCGTTTACCTATGCGAGACAGGGTCAAACACCTGATACATATGACCATAGAAGTCCATTTACCTATGCAAGACAAGGTCAGCAACCTTCTACATATGACCATAGGTCACCTTCTACATATCAAAGCATAGGTCAAACACCTACAACTTATGACCATAGGTCACCGTTTACATATGCTAGACAGGCTCAAACACCTGAACCTAGGTGGGACGGTGTAGCTCAACAGCAGTGGCCTGCAACTCCAGTTACCTCTTAAAAATAACCACTAAATAAAAGTATGTTAGAAAAGATTGACACTCTTGAGAAGGCACGCCTTCATAAATTCAAATATACTATGGACGAGGTCTCCAAGGGCCCAAGTCAAGAAAAAATAACTGCAGTTCATTTAGGAAGTTATGATTATTCCCGAGCAGATTGGGAAGAGATGATTTTAATAAAAGAAATCTTTGCCCATGCAATGTCTGAACTTCCACCTATAAGAATAGTTCCATGGAAAGATATTAAACCATTAATTGATAATAAACAAATAATGACTTTTGGTCAAATGCATCATAACTCAAACAACTATCATAGATATCTTCATGAAGGTTGGACAGCTGCATTAAGAGACGACCACCCAATTGGTGGCGGTTCCATGGACTTTAAGAATGCAGAAGGAGAGTATGTAAGATTATCAAGTGTCAGTGACCACCCTGATTGTAATATCCTTAATGACGAAGAAGAGAATAGTTTAAATTCTGTATACTATCATTCTGCAAAAGGTCATTGGTTAGTTAATAATATACAGAAGGAAGGATTACGACAGCCAATTCAAGGTCATACTAATAAGCCAGGCGCACCTACTCCATATAGATTATCAATACACCCAGGCTCAATTCGTTCAAAGGTTTTTGAAACTATGGACGAGCCCCACTTTGAAACTATAGTAACAGATTATGCAGATTTATTTCCACATATTCCAGCCATGTCTGTAGATGAAATGTTAGAATATTGGAAAGATTTAGGTAGCAAATCTCTTACTGCAGTTTTTACCCTTGACGGTAAAATTGAATTTAGTGGTGATATTGGAAACCATAGTGGAATAAATTTTAGAACAGAAGTTCATGACTTTAATAAGAAAGTAACTAAACTTTGTAAAAGAAAACCAGTTAATATCTATCTTGGATATGATTCCTCTCATAGTGAGGTGTTTGAGGTTGCAAAGAATTCAATATTAGAATCTGTAAATAAAAATAGAGTTCATGGAACATGTCATGAATTCTTTAATGATTATCAAGTAGAAGTTAAGAAACTTGATATCAATGCAATTCCTGAATACACTAGAGATTATGCAAATCAATCTACAGAATTTACTTACAGTAGATTCTTAATTCCATACTTAGAAAATTATGAAGGATTCAGTTTCTTTATAGACGATGATTACATATGGAAACATTCACCTATGTCATTGTTTTATTTCTTAGACCCCGACCATGCATTAGCTTGTGTTCAATATGATTTTACTCACCATGACGAAACTAAAATGGACGGAGAGAAGAATGTATCATACCCTAGAAAATTATGGTCTAGTATGATGATATTTAATAATGGTCATGAAGATTGTAGAAAATTAACACCCGAAGTAATTAATACTGCAAGTGGTCAGTTCTTACACCAGTTTGAATGGACTAATCAGATTAGTAAGATACCACATGGTAAGATTGCAACAGAAGGATATGATAAAGAATTATTAGAAACACACCATGCAGTTCACTTTACAAGAGGTGGGCCTTGGATAAAAGGCATGGATTGTGAACACATAAATATGTTAGACGAGTATAGAAAATACAAAAACAGGTTGTCAATAAGCAACTAATATGTTATAATGGAGATATTATGAATGCATTTATATATTGTGAATATGGAAACCTTTTTATAAGGAAACCAAACGGACTAGAATGGAGACATGAACAAGTCGACAGGCCAGAATTAGGGTTTGAATATGAAGTCATTATCTTTGATGATATTGAAGTTAAAATTGAAAAATGGAAAGAAGGTGAGGATTTAGATTCTCAAGATAAACTTCCTTTAAGTGAAACAGAGAAAGATGCAATTGAATCATATATTGACAATGCAGAGCCACCAAATGGCATTAGTTTAAATCAACAATATGTTGGTAGAGTTGCAGATGTAGCTAGAAACAATGTTGGTCAACAGACTCGTAAACATGGTTTTGATGATATGGTTGAAGTATTATACGCTGCAAGAGAAGGTTCAGCACACCCACATAGGTCTAATGCAAGAAGAATACTAGAATATGCTGATGCAGTATATAATATTGCAGAAGGTGTATATAGAGAAATATCAATCACTAGAGAAGACACTCTTAAACCATTAGAAGATTATTTACTGCAATTACCACCCCCTTCTGAAATGACTGGTGGTTACAAAAATGACGCAGGAAATTAATGTCCATTATTTAAAGGACACTTTCTATCTTGAAGATATTGAATATCCTTTAAAAAATAATGTCTATGTTATAGACAATTATTTAAACAGTGCAATACACCATGCAGTTGATAACTACTTAAACAACGCTGCATGGCAAAAAACAAATCAAGTCACAGGTAATACTACTAATAGAGGTGGATTACCAAACCATTCTTTATGGGGCTGTTCTTTTTTTAGAAATGAAGACATGAGTGAAAGTGATTCAATTTCAAAAAATTACCCACCTTATATTGTAAGATTTTTAGATAGAAAGATTAGAACAGATTTCGGTTTTGAATGGGTTCGATTCCAATATGCTGGAGGAAACTCACAAACAATGGGACAACATGGAACATCACATCAAGATTGTAATGAGGATAACGATTGGAATCTTTCTTTCTTATATTATACTAATAAGTTTTGGAATCCTAACTGGGGCGGAAGGTTAAGAATGTATTCTCAAAATGTTCAAACTGGTAGTAAAGAAGAAATGGACAAATATGAAATTGGTTCTGTAGGTTTTGCACCAAATCGATTATTAATGTTTGACGGAAGAATTCCACACGGTGCAGAGGCACCCTCATATGATGCACAATATATAGATAGACGGTCTATAGTAATAAGAGGAGATGAAATTCAACTCTTAGACTCGGAACAAAGATATGCCAACCATTGAATTTAGAACATACAACGAAGATAGTTTTACCCACTTTAAACCTGTAGCTGCAAAAGACTACATGCCTGAGTGGTGGAAGAAAATGAAAATTCGTGTTGACCATAGAGGTAGAATGACACAAACTATTAGGTCGTGTCCTTCAATGCAAGATTGGTTAACAATGGGGTATTACATTATAACAACAAGAGATATTCCAGTTAGAAATGGAAAACAATGGGATTGGCCAGACGGTAGTGAAGATTTTCAAACTGTAGAGAACTCAGAAAATCAATCTAAATCTCACCCTAAAGCTCAGTTACAAGATTCTATATCATATATGGGTGACGATGCACCAGTTAATGATGCATTTAAGATATCTTCTTATTGGAATATGATAACACCGCCAGGCTATTCTGTTTTATTTTTAGACCCTTTCTTATTTACGAATAAATACTTTGCATGTTGGCAAGGAGTGATTGACACAGACGAATTCAATTCAAACTTGGATAATGGTCAAATCATTTTCTATCCAAAGGTAAAGCATTCATTTACTATACCAGCTGGAACACCAGTGGTTCAGATATTTCCTTTTAAAAGGGAACAATGGGCCTCTACCTTCTTTCTCGGAGACGGGCAAGAATGGTATAACAGTTATGGGGTTGATGAATATTCAATGCAAACATGGCAAAGGAAATTAAAGTTAGTGGACGAAGAAACGGGAAACCCGAATGCAAAAATAAACATTGGTGGATATAGAAGTGCTAAAGTTTGGAAACCAAAAAGTAAACTCTTTTCAAAACCCGAAGAGGTAAAACAGTCTGAGACTCATGGTCAGATTGAAAATCCTCCACCTGAATGTCCTATGCACAGGAAAGAAGAACAAATGGAAATGGACTTCAAAGATGTGCAGAGGAGTCAAACAGACTTAAATTGGGACGGGTCGGAGTCAAAAAAAATAGATAGAGATTAGATTATGTCAGTTAGATTATTATTTCCAACTTTTCTTTTTCAATATAATTTATTGGAAGAAGGTCTCATTAGTGAATCATATCTTAAAGAATTAAAAGCTGATATGGACGGAATGAGGAGGGCTGACCCCGAAGGAAGAATGGTATCTAATGCATATACTGGTTGGCAATCTAATGACGGGTGTGAAAGGAGACCTGCTTGGGGCAAGTTCCAAAGAGTTGTTAGGGATAAGTTTCAACATGAAATTCTACCTTTTATGGGCGTAGATACATCAAAGGTTCAATTATCTTTAGGGAATATTTGGGCAAACATTAATGATAAAGGTGCATGGAATAAACCACACGGACATAATGGTTGTTGGTTTAGTGGTGCATTCTATGTTAAATCAGACGGTGACGAGGGTCACTTTGTTGCAATGAATACAGACCCTAAAGTATTATCAGACCACCCACACTCACAAAGAATGAGAGAACACCATTCAGTAGCTCCAACAACAGGCACACTACTATTGTTTACGAGTGGTATGATTCATATGGTTGAACCTAATCAAACGAATAAAGATAGATACAGTGTTGCATTCAATACCATGACAAATCGTATGGATAATAATAAAGACCCTTTTGATATTGATAGAGACTGGGACTGCTTCGAGATAGAGAATAACGAACTGAAAAGGTAGATATCATAAATAATCGTATGGAAATTACGATATCACCTTACATTATTTGGAACCTAA
>Ga0115012_10001451_pt1 | contig 13815 bp, 10 predicted proteins | sample TroAtlMetagenome_FD_88706 | JGI IMG/M metagenome (GOLD analysis project Ga0115012, IMG submission 88706) | Marine eukaryotic phytoplankton communities from Atlantic Ocean - Tropical Atlantic ANT10 Metagenome | ecosystem: Environmental > Aquatic > Marine > Oceanic | place: Tropical Atlantic...
TAATACTGTAGGTACTGGTCAGGTTGGTATCAATGCAACAGATGCAAATCTTTCCTCATACGGTTTATTTGTCAACGGAACTTCTAAGTTCACTGGCAATGCACTATTTGATCTAGATGTTCAAATTGATGGTGGAGATCTTACTACTGCTGCTACAACATTCAATCTTGTTAACGGTACTGCAACCACAGTTAATATTGCGGGTGCTGCAACTGCCTTAACAATCGCTGATACTACAACAGCAGCTCAGACAATAGACATTGGTGATTCTGTAACTGGACAACAGACTATCAAGATTGGTAGTGCTTCTGTTGACAGTAACATCTTCTTAGGTGCTATTGCTGACACTGCAACTAACATTTCTAAGATTGAAATTGGTGGTGCATACGGTAATAACGAATCACTATCCTACGTTAAGTTTGGAAATAGAAAGGTATCCTACGCAGGTGATGCAACATTCGGTGCAGACAAGATACTTGGTGGTGATAGAACACAACCAGAACAGATCGTAACTCTGAATACTGAAGCAGGTATTGTTTCCTTATTCTCTGGTAATACACAGACCATTGACGTAGCAACTAACTCTTCTGAAGTTAACATTGCTGGTCAAGGTGGTACAACCACAGTTAGAAATAACCTTGAAGTAGATGGTACAGCAACCTTTAACGGTAGCGTTAACCTCTGCGGTGGTACTTCTGCCTTCTCCTTCGTTGGTGATAGAGCACAGTTAGGATCTACTCCATTCGCTCACGCAAGTGGTATTATATCAGTAGGTACTTACAATAAGAACATTGACATCATCAATGTACTTGAAGTTATCGAAGCAGATCCAAATTACAACCGTCTTGACACTGCTGGTTCAGGAGTATGGGGCGGTACTACATTCCAGAATGTAATAGCTGCTGCTGGACCTGGCGGTGCTGACCTACCTGCTCTAACTGGTAATCAGTACTACTTACCATTACTCAATAATCCTGGTAGTTACTTTGGTGAAGGTGATTACATAATCCTTGACACAACAGTTGATGCAGGAACAGGAACACACCCAGAGATCGTAAGAGTTGCTTCTGGTGGTTTAAGTGGAGTACAACAAGCTCCTTACTACCTAACAGTTGAGAGACAACCACTTGGTACATTCACAACTGTCAAGACTAATCACCCTGATACAGTAACAAACAGAACTCCAATCTATAAGTGTAACATCGCATTTGATGCTACATGGACAGAGCAGACAATTGATTCTACTGGTACTCAGGAGAATATCTACTTAGCATCTTTCGGTGGAACACTAACAGTCCAAAGAGACTATGTTATTGTTGATCGTGAAGATACAAACACAGACGGAACCTTCAATCAAGGTGAAGTATTCAAACTAGCAACACCTCTTACACAGAACAATAAGAAGTTACAAATTAAGGATGGATGTCCTGGTAACGTATTGTTCGAGGTTGACACTGTAACTGGTGGAGTAATCGTTGGTAACGATGGTGTTGATGGAGAGAATGGTAAGTTAACTGTTAACGGTTCATTCAACTTCATTGGTGGATGTAAGACTGGTTACAAGGCAACTGCTGCTTCTCTTGGTGTATTCACTGGTGATATCGCAGCATCATTCACAACTATCACTAACGTTGTTGATACTACTGGACTTGAAGTTAACGATTACGTTCAACTAGTAAGCGGTGGTAATGCAGTAACATTAACACAGAATCAGTTCGTAACTGATGGTGGTGTCACAAGACAGGTTGATCCTCAGATCGTCAGCATCGTTGGTAGTACAGTAACACTGAACACTGCCTTCTCTGGTGCTGGAACTGCAACTGGTGTATCATTAAAGGCAGCGAAGAACGAGAAGTTTAGTATAACAGATCGTGTTCGTGATATCTTCACTATCGATGCTTGCAGTGGTGACACTGTAATTGGTAACCCAAGTGGTAGAGTTTATACACAGAGATCTAAGTTTGGAACTAGTGTATCATCACATAGTGTTGGTGCTACTGTATACACAGTACTTAAGGATCCTAAAGTTGATAACGGAATTGCAACAACATTTGTTGATACTGTAACTCCGATTACAACAACTGCAACCCAACTCACAGTTGATAACGTTAGCAACTTTGCAATTAACGACTTCATCTTAGTTGGTTACGGTTCAGGTACTCAAGAAGAATTCATGCAGATAACTGGTACTCCAGTTGTAACCTCTGGTACTGCTGGATACTTGCCTGTAACTCGTATTAATAACGTTGCTAACTGGCCTGGTGCTGCTAAGACTCACGCTGACGGTGAAACTGTCTGGAGAGTATTACTTAGAGAGACAACTGTACTTGAAGAAGATATTGCTGGATCAGGTTCATCTCTTGTAGAAATCAAGTTAAAGAACAGTGATGTAGTTCCATTCTTCAAGGATAGAGAGTACTTCCTATTCATCGGTGATGAAATCTTTGAGGTAGGAAACTCAGTAACAACCACTGGTGGAACACCATTGGTCAAGAAGGACTTCCATCATGGTCGTTTGACAGTATACGATGATGTTAAGTTCATCGGATCTTCCTTCGACATCATGGGTACTGATAATAACGTACCTATCCTCACATTAGTAAATAACGACGAGCACCACTTTGAAGCTGGTAAGTTAGTTGTTAATGCTGCTACAGACATAAGTGGATTCCTAAGAGTATTCCCAAGTAAGTGTGTTGAGGATCCTGATGCAATTCAGTTCTCTAACACTGCCTTCTCACCAACATTCCGTGTTGAACCTGAATATGGTGATACATTCGTTGGTCGTTTCTTAGATATCAATGGTATTGCTGCTACAACTGCATCTAATACCCAGAAGATATTCACAGTTAGAAATCTTGGTGATGGTGGTACTAAGAACTATCAGATTAACCAAGACTGTTCTATCGATGGATTTGGTTACACTGGTTGGAAGAACAAGAATGGTGGTCATAAGTCTACCTTCGTTAACGCAACAGGCAGTGTTACTAGCAATATAAATTATATTGTAGCAGTAGCACCAGCAACAGGTGCGATGGTATTAACTCTACCATCTCTTGCTGAGACTGGAGACATCATTAGATTTACTGAAGTTGGTGGTCAATTGACTTATAACAACTCTCTCGTAATTCGTGCTCCAATCGTAGGTGGTGAACCAGTTGCAATTCAAGGTGATACTGAAGGTACTAAGTTGGGTGGTCTATCTACTCCATACGGATCTGGTGAACTTGTTGTACAGAACAGAAACGCATCCTTCGGTCTAATATTCGTTGGTCAATCAGATGGAGATAACTTCATCCCTGCTGCATATCAAGGTTGGTGGTTAACTGAACTATAATGGCATTCTACAACAGAGTCAAAACAATGAAGACCTCACCCATTGGCACTATAATGCCATGGGGAGGTAACTCAACGCTTAGAGGATCAAATCCCCCTAACGTGCCACATGGTTGGATACTATGTGATGGAGCTACTCATTCTGCTAGTGAATATCCTTTACTAGCATCTATGATTGGTAACACATATGGTCCCACTGCTACATCAATTAAGGGTAATTACCCTGATTATGAAGCGGCAGATCAATTTCGTGTTCCTAACTTAAATGGTAGAGCATTGGTTGATGTTGAGAGAACTATGTTGGGTGACGCACAATATCAGTACAATCAAGCGGATGCTGATACTGTTGTTGGTCCTTTGATTGAAGGTGATGGTACTGCGGTAACACCCCCTGCTATCTACAGTGCTGACACTGATATAACATTCCAACTTGATGGTATTAATAATATGGCAGGTAGGATTCAAGAGTTTACTCTGAATGATCCTACATGGTCTAAGACATACTATGTTCTCGGTAGAAAACTAGGTATAGACCACACACCTGCTCATAGGCATCCCGGATCATATACTACTGCTCAACCTTCTGGTAAGTATGTACAAACATTCGAGACTACATTCTATGCTACTAGTGGATCACCTGATTATGAATCTGCTAACCTAACTGGTGCAGGTGGTAATGATGGTCCTGATAGTTGGCAGAATGGATTCGGATCTATCACATACTATGATGACAATACTCTTGTTGTAACCAGTGAAGGAAAGACATTCGACCCTGCGACTAAAGCAACTATTCCTGAAGTCGGTAAGGTTAGAACTATACCACAAGGTAGTGGTAATACTCCTGCCTTTGGTGACACTTATAATTATGGCCACCAAATGATTGCACATACTGGTGTCTTCCCACCACCATATACATCAGGTATTATGGGTAAGAAGAACTATATTGGTGGAGATCAAAGTGTAACTTATCCAACAAACTTGAGTCATTCTGGTGAAGTATTCACAGAATCAAGTCTTGCTCCGCATAATCATTTTACATTTGATATTTCTATGACTGCTCCAGGCTTGAGAGCACCTTCAAATATCGCTATTAATAATGTACAATCATATACTGTTAATGTTTCTGACATCGATAGTGCATTAAATATTGTATTAGATAACAATACACCTTCCCAGACAGTAATAATGTTAATACGGGCATTCTAATGGCAGCATTCCTATCACAAGAGAGAAATAAACTAGGTACTACAACAGGATCCCTGATAGCATTCCCTAGAGAATTAGATGTTAATGATCCTACAGTAGGACTCAGTGCATCGTTACTACCTGCTGGTTATTTGAGATGTGATGGTAGTGTATACAATGAAACACAATACCCTGCTCTTGCTGAGATTTTAGGACTGGGTGATCTATGTGTATTCAAACAGACTGGTGTTACTTTAACTACTTCACAGTTTCAAGTACCAGATTTAAGATCAAAGTTTATTAAAGCATCAAGTGGTTCGGATCAGGGTGTAATGAATGACCTGACAGTAACCAATGCTGCTAACCAGACAATAGATAAGTCTGGTGTTGGTATTGAGGTGTCAAGTAATGTTGGAAGTACTGCTACTATTACTTTAAGTGGACAGTTTAGAATCCCACCAGTTACTGCTGCACTAAGAGGTAATGTTTCATTTACTAGACCAAGATACGTAGATTCGGAGATTGTTCCTGTAAATGGATTCCAACCACACTGTCACTATACTACAACCAGAAGGTGTAGGATCAAGAGACGTGCTGGTAGTGATATGTTTGAATTAAACTATTACAGGAATGCTTCTACGATTGGTGTACATGAATGGTACTATCACACAATGGTTGATGGTCCTGGTGGTAACCAGGAAGCACAACCTGCTTGTAGATTGTATGCAGAATCAGTGAACTTCACACCAGGCAACTATATTCCTAGTGGTTTCGGTGTTAGTTATCAATACTATGGTGTGTGTAAGAATGCTTGTGCTGGATTTAATATCTATTGTTTAGTACCAAGTTCACAGTCTACTACACAATCTGGTGATAATATTGCTGGTCAAAGTCCTAGTATTATACCTCTATTCATAGATACTACACCTAATACATGCTTCCAGACATTACCTTGGCCAATTGGTCAACAGTCTATGACATGTGCGAGTAGTTCTTTAAGTATCTCATCAAACTATATTGCTGGTGCAACTGGTGTTGGTACTGATGATATACCTCAGACAGGTACTAATGGTTATTCACATACTGCTGACTTATCTAATGTCATGCCGTTTGATACTGCTGTTGATACTGGTATAGCAAATACTGTGTATCCACAGATATCTAACGTGGTAGTAACAACTAATGCTTTGAATTATGAATCTGATCCAACAGATCATACTCATACCATCAATTATGAGACAGGTACTACCAATTATAACTTAAATACTACTGAGTTCTTCGTTAGTACTGATGGAATGACTTCCACAATTAATATTACTCCTGATCAAACTAAGAAGATGGACAATTTAATTGCTCCTTTTATTATGGTCGATTATCTAATTAAAGTCTAATGAGAAATATTCGCTCTAACTACTTAGCAGATAAGGTGACTTACACGTCATCAACTATGCCTATTGGTGCAATCTTACCTGTGTTTAAGGCAGATGACGATAAGGTATCAGATGATGGTGTAGTTACTGCGATAGCACAGTATGCTGCTGGAACTGGTTCGGGGTATCAATCAGATTTAATGAGTCCAGCAGGTTATCCAATAGAACCAATAGAAATGGTTATTGGACAGGGTGGTCTATCAGTAAGTAATGATACATTTTCATTCACTGGTGTAGGAAATCTTTTAAGTGATGGTGATAAGATAATAATTAAATCCACATCACAATCACCAAACAAAGCAAAACTTGGTGGTTCTATTCAATCATTTACTGTAACTAACGGTGGTTCAGGGTATACAAGTTCACCAACTATAGTTGTTGGAGATAATGGTAGTGGTCCTGTAACAACAGGATCTTTTCAGGTTGTAGTTAATGCTGGTGCAGTTACTGGTATTAATGTAGTAGATGGTGGTATTGGATATCAATTCCCAACAGTTACTATTACTGGAGGTGGTGGTACAGGTGCAGCAGCAACTGTTGCTATGTCACCCGGAGGTACAGGTGGTGTTGCTGTCGATGCAGGATTAACAGCAGTTATTGATATTGTTAGTACAAATACATTTAGATTGGCAAGAAACACAGGTGATATTGCTGCTGGTTACTTTTATAACATCACAGATCTAGGATCTGCTGGTAATATAGTATTCATAACGTCAGAAGGATTTGGATTAAGAGTTGGTATTGCTGCTACTGCTGGTGGAGCAATTGATTATGCTACTATAAAACAAGAAGGTTATGGATATGCACCAGGAGATGTATTAAAGGTTCTTCAAGCAGGTTCTGATGGTCTTGGTAAGATAAGAATACAGACAGTATCATCAAATTCTGCTAGTGACCCTGATAATCAGTATCCTGGTTTCTTATACTGTGATGGATCGACAGTTAATGCTCAAGATTATCCATTATTATATGAAGTCTTGAAGGATAACTATGGTGGTACAGGTGGAAGTTTCAATAAATCAGACTTTGGATCGGCAAGTGCTATAACATTTGACCTTCCAGACTATAAAACAAGGAAATTAGTTGGTGCAGGTGGAGGTGTGCAAGGTGGTGGATCTCCTGTATCTGGTAGTGTAATATCTGCTGTTGGTAATACTGGTGGTAAATGGTATTTTAGTAAGAGTGAACAACAACAGTTAATGGATATTGGTAGTGTTGTTGTTGGTGGTTACGATAATGTTGTAGAATTTGTTGGTGCTACTCTTAGTGGTGAAGTTACCATGAAGGTTGGACCATTACAAGAGAAGATGATTTCTGCTGTTCCTGAACATGAACATGCAGTGTTGACATCAGAAGCACCAGAAGCAGGTGCATTTGAAGGTGCTGGATATGTATTAGATGACCATTCAGTTGGATATAAGAATGGTACTGGATCTGTAAACTATTTCATACCTTCAGGTGGTGTTCCATTATTCCATTCACATGGAATTACAGATTATATTATTACTGACCCCAATGCATCAACGTATGGAAACGTTTCTGGGATTGGTACTAAAGTTGAGATGAGCATAACACAGGCAGCATTCAATACAGTTGATGATACTGTTACTATTACTGCTCATGGTATGGCAACAGGACATAAGTTGAGAGTAAAGACTAATCCTGCAACAAATCCTGCTGTAATGACATATGCACCAGGTAATCCACCAGCAGGTTCTACTATTAACGTAAACTTTGCAGTTAACACTGAGTGGTGGGTCATTAAGATTGACAATGATACTATTAAATTATGTACATCTAAGTATAACGCATTAAGAGGTCATTTTGTAGACATCACGACCACTGGTGATTCTGCCACAATAGTGCTGGAAGTAGGATATAATGCTGCTGGTAATTTTCCAGGCGAACCAGTTACTACAATTACTACACCTGCCCCAACAACATATGATATTGATGATAACTATGTCATTGGTGGTAAACCAATAACATTACCAGGCGATTCATTCTCTAACGTAGAATGGTTCGACGAACAAATTACAGGTGGTACATATTCTATTCCTGCATCAACCAATGATCAGACACCAGTTGAAGCTATTGCTGGTTACTGTGCTGGTGGTGGTGGAGTTGGTGCAAGTACTGACATAGTTGGTGCTGATGGTCTTGATAGTTATTATGAGGTTGCATTTAGTGGATACACTTACAAAATGGTTGCCACAGGTGGTGGCGGTGGTGTAAGAGGTGATCAAGGTGGAGCAGGTGGTTCTGGAGGTGCTGGTAAAGTAGAAGTTATTCAAAGTGGATCAGTAGTACAGACAGTAACCCTTAATGCTGGTATGGTTGGTACTAGTACAGTATTAACTGGTGGTGCTTCATTTAGATTAGAATCATTCTATGCTGGTAATGATGGTGGTGCTGGTGGTTCTGGTACTGGTGGTACTGGAGCAGCATCAGCGTTGATCGGTGGTTCTGGTGGTAATGGATCGAGAACTTTGTATACTGGTAGTAATAATGTAGTAACTGAATGGACATCAGGTACTAATGGTAGTTCTGTTTCGTATCAAATTCCTAATAATTATCCTGTTAGCCAAGTCCAAGCTGAACTAAAAGGTGGTGGAGGTGGATCAGGTGGTACTGGAGACGGTGGTGCTAACTGGTACGCTGGTGATGGTGGACATGGTAAGCATGTTGTTGCAAACATAAACACATTTGCTGGTCAAACTTTAACTCTATACGTTGGTAACGGTGGATCCGCAGGAAGTGGAAGAAATGGTGGTGCTAAAGGTGCTGGATTCTCTGAAGGTGGTAACGGTGGTAACGGTACTGGCGGTGGTGGAGGAGGTGGAGGAGGAGGATCCTCTTGTATCTCTATCCCTTCTGGTCCTCTAATCGGTGCTGGTGGAGGAGGAGGCGGTGGTGCTGCTGGTGATGCTACTCAGTTATCCTCAATGAATGGACAACCAAGTTCTTCTCAAGATGCTTTCCAATCTGTTTCTGGTTGTTTCGCTGGATCTGGTAACAATGGAGGTAACTCCGTTTGTACTGGTGGAGGCGGCGGAGGCGGCGGCGGTGGAGTCGGTGCTGGTGCTGGAATCGGTGGTGGTGGCGGTGGAGGTAATGGATCCAACGCAGTTAAACCAGGATTTGGTGGTACTAGAGGACAATCTTCATTGGTCAGTGGTCAGAGTATAGTAGCTCAAGGTGATGCTACTAATGGTGGTGATGTAAATATTGGACAACAAATTGATGGTAGTGACGGTTATATTAAATTGACAGTTGAAGAGAACACCACATACTACGGTAATGCTGGAGGTGGTGGTGGATCAGGTTGCTATTTCACATGGAAACTTGAAGATCTGTCTAGTGTTAGTGTCAACGGTGGAACAATGATCGTTGGTAATGGTAATGAAGATGGTCGAGCACGAGTTGGATATGCTGTCGTTACATCAGACTCACCAAATACAGGTACAAGTACTACAGTAGGATTATTTGATGCTGCTAGTGACTCAGTTGATTATGTTAACAGTGGTAATGGTAGTGGTGCTAATGGTGGATTCATTTCTCCTGACACACAAAAATACTTAAGATTCTTTGGTGATGAAGCAAATCGTTGGGCTAGAACTATAGCATATAATGCTAGTCAATCTAACCCTGCTGGTACAGTTACTGAAAAGGTACGCTTTGAAGTAGTACGTGGTAATGGTAGTAATGGTGGTGAAGTACCAAATGAACCATTAGAACTATTCGGTAGTAATGATGGTGGTGGTAGCTATACTAAGTTTGGAACTATCTCAACTAGTGGTGGTGCTACTACATGGGAGGATGTGGATGTAGTTATTCCTACTACTTACAGGGTTTCTAATCTATTGATGGAAGTAAGACAAGTTAGAGCAAGTACTGGTAATGCAGATGAAGATAACTATGGTATTGGTAAGGTGACTATGATTCATGCAGAAGGTGAGGTTACAACTTACGTGACACAAGCAGGTAGAATTGATTTGGGTGTAGAATATATCCAAGAGGTCATTCCACCACAGGGAGATCCAATAAACTCTGCTGGTATTACTGTAAATGATGGTAAATTTACCCTATCATCTGCTGTTAAGTTAAATGTTATACCAAGTTTGCAACCAGATATTGACATTCCACTCGTAACACGCTATCATCTAGTGAAGTATATGATACGAGCATATTAAATGGAGTTAGGCAGTGAGTCGGGATATATTATAGATCCTGCCCAAGCACAAGGTGAGTATGAAGATTTCATTGGTGTGTATCGTAAGTTTGTCAATACGAAGTTATGTGTAGATGCTATAGCAGAATTTAATAAGTATACTGAAGCTAATGGTGCTCTACAGGCAGGACATGAGCAATTTCCGCAGGGTAAGTTAGGTAGGGATGACTGTTCAATCATATTAGATGACATAAAGATAGGTATATCAAAGCATTTTTATCAGTATCTTAACTCAGCATTCGAGAATTATAGAATAAAATACGACCACATATCTAAGATAAAACTAGGTTGTATTGGTCTTAAGATGCAGAAGACATCACCTGGTGGTGGTTACCATACATGGCATTACGAAAACTCTAGTTTTAGAGCATCAAATCGTGAGTTGGCATGGATGATATACTTGAATGATATGCCAGATGGTGAAGCAGAGACTGAATTTCTCTTTCAAAAACGTAGAATTAAACCAGAGATAGGCACAATAGTTATCTGGCCTGCTGGTATGACACATGTGCATCGTGGCAACACTGTATTTTCGCGAGATAAATATATATTGACAGGATGGTATCTTAAACTCCCTTAAAACAATGGCAGAATTTCGTGTAGTACTACAATGCAATGCGCTTCAACGTATGATAACTGTGGATGGAAAGACACAGACTATCAGTGAAGCATATTGGAATGCAAATATACAGAACAAGTTGTATCCGTTCTGGACAACTGATAATGATAGATTGATTCATTTCAATTACTTTGATAATGGATCATATGGGTGTGAAAGAAAGAAATATGTGTATGATCGTGTCACTACTAATAAGAAGTGGACAACATATGAATGGAAAGAACCATCTGAAGCACAAGCACAAGATATTGCTAATGAATTAAAGGCAAAGTATTTTGAGTATCAGGATGTAGAGCAGGAAGAGGTACAAGAAGAACTGTATCAACAGTATGGTAAGTGGAATAAGGTATCATGGGAAGGTATCAAAATGATACGTAACTTCCTATTAGATGATTCTGATTGGACACAGATGCCTGATAATGCTTTGGATAGTGCTACAAAAACAATGTGGACTGCATATCGTACTAAACTAAGAGCAATTCCTCAAGATTATAATGGTCAAGAGGCAGATGATGTTAAGTTCCCAATCAATCCTACATTCTACACCACACGCTTCAAGGATATTGAAGTAACTGCTGAAGAGGATGGAGTAATGGTAACTAAGAAACCTAATGAAGCTAAGGCATACTTAGATACTGCTGATCAGTTTGGTAAATTCCCTGACAATTCATTGAATACATGGTCAAGGAGAATTACAACACAGATTGCTAATGCATATAAGATTAAGAATCCTGATGATGTATTCCCTCAATCAGATATTAGTCAGAAGTTTGCAAACACACAAGAAGAGTTAGATGCTCTACTGAAGGCGTTCCAAGATAACAACGTGTAATTATGAATGAACCATCTATATACATAGTCACTCTGGTAACAGGTGATGAGGTGATAACTAATGTACAAAAGCATATAGAACCCGTTAATGGCGTGGATACAGAAGTTTGTTACAAATTAATGTATCCTTTTTCTATATCTGATGCAGGTGAAGGGAAGATTGAACTGACACCATGGAAGAAGTATTCTCCAGAGGCACAGTTTCTTATTGGTTATGATCACATACTAAACATGTGTGTACCTTGGCCAACAGTGACTAAAGAGTACGAGAAAGCAGTCTCTAACTTTAACAAAATATTATTGGATATGTCTAAAAATGATGAACTTGTATGATTTCTTTGATAGAGATAAACTATTACAGATAAACAGTGTATTTGATCAGGGTACATGGGCAGATGGTGAGGTCAGTGGACCTAAAGATAAAAGTATTAAACGTAACTATCAACAATCAGATAAAGAAATTAATATGATGGTGAACCATGAGATTCATCGTATATTAAAACAAGAGAATAGTTTCACACATCATTACCTGATAGTTAAAGCAACACCAATACTGATGTTGAAGTATGATGAGAATTGTCATTACAATGATCATGTAGATTTCATACACATGTATGGTTCACGTACAGATTTCACATGTGTAATGAATTTGAATGATGATTATGAGGGTGGTGAGCATTATATTAAAGAGAATGGTGAGAAGAAAGAGTGGAAGACTGAACCAGGTAAGTTAATGGTCTATCCAACTGGACAAGTACATGGTGTTAATCCTATTACTAAAGGAACACGTAGATGTATTACGTTTTGGTTAGAGAGTGCTATTCAAGACACTGCGATGAGAGAACCTATCGTTAGATTTAATAAATTATATGATAAGATTTGGAGTCAGTTAGATAATGAAGATGTGCTAGAGTTGGACTGGTTCCGCATGGCACTCATGAGACACCACAGCACATTTAGAGATTAATCATGGCAACATTAGAACAGATACTATCATATGATACTATACTTGATAGAGGTGAGATGCTGGAGATTGATAAGATCGCCAGTCGTCCAAGATGGCAGTATGGTGCTAGTAGTGACACCAATTTTCCACATAAGAAATTTTGGAAAATGGATGTAAAGGGTATTGCGTTGTTTGATACATATATACCTGAGAAGATGAAACTCTTGTTACCATTTGAGTTTGAGATTGTTGACTATTATCTCAATGGACACACTCGTGGATTAGATGGTTCTATACATAGAGATGACAGTGATTTTACCTTTCTTTTATACTGTAATCCTAATTGGGATATGATATGGGGCGGTAAGACCATGTTTGTACAAGATGACGGAAGATTTGATGCAGTATTCCCCAAACCAGGCTCTGCCATTTGCTTCCCATCAGAAATATTACACTGGGCAGAGGACACATCTAGGGAATATTACGGACTTAGAGTTACTGCCGCGTATAAATTAAAGAAGTTGGAGACCATAGATGAACATAAAGACTCTTGACTCCGCTGCTACATGGGATGACATTGAAGATTATGCTGCTGGAGTATCAGGAGCTGTAGTATATTTTGAGAATCCAAGACTAGAAGCAGCAGATGCGTCAACCAAGACCGCAGTTATCACATACTATCGTGATGATGAGTCTGTACCTGCGGATTTGATAACAGCACTAGAGAGTAAGTACTACGGATACTTAGAATTTCGTGATCCAGATCTAGCATTTGAATTTGTTTTAGATTACTTCCCAAGAAGGGATGAGTTAACAGATGGTGTTGCTGGTGACCCATATTGGTATCAATGTTTTGTCGTAAGACAGGATGGTGTGATAGAATATGATAACGCTGCGTTACGTAAAGGATCAAACTAAATGTTTAACTTTAAGAAGATTAAAGAAAGAAGAATGGAACGGTATGAGAAGTATCGTGAGAAGTGGAGAGAAGAGATAAAGTCTATCGTTCGAGAAGCAATGGATGAATGGGCTGCTGAGTGTTCATATCTAACACAGAATGAAGGTGATGGTAGGTACTACTGTTCTAAACAAGATTGCGAGGGTGTGAAGTTTAATAATGAAACTAAATGATTTTACCAGGAACTACAGTTACAGTTATTAATCCTCACTCCATTTATAGAGGGTATGTTGGATTTGTTCAACGACTAACCAATGATAAGGTAGCAGTATTATTTGA